>Ga0207996_1000069_pt1 | contig 91643 bp, 113 predicted proteins | sample AntAceMetag02UKG_FD_184773 | JGI IMG/M metagenome (GOLD analysis project Ga0207996, IMG submission 184773) | Saline lake microbial communities from Ace Lake, Antarctica - Antarctic Ace Lake Metagenome 02UKG (SPAdes) (version 2) | ecosystem: Environmental > Aquatic > Non-marine Saline and...
TATATTTAGCATTTCAATTTGTAGGATTATACTTTGATAGTCAAGAAACTTTTTATAAATTTCTCGCATTAGGAGAATATATGCCCAAAACTATGTCATTAAGTTCAACAATCATTTCAGTTTTTGCTTGTTTATTTAGTGTAGTTTTTGGATTAGCATTTTACTCTCCATTCCTTTATTATGCTTGGGCTAAAAAACCATATATTGAAGATATGAAAATTTATGCTAAAATAATAAGTGTTATTCTTGCTGTGTGTTTATTTTTAGGAATGATTAGTGCTTGGGGTTTAGAATATACTGGGAGAGATTTTTGGTTTGTTAATCTGCTTATCCTGTTTTTAATCCCATTATATTATTATGCTTGGAGGAAAGAAAAATAGCAGCAGGAATGGCTTGAAAGACAGAGATTTATTGAAGATCAAGGAATATAGAAATCTTTCAAAAATATTTATTGTCTTTCTTCTCTTTAACCAATCCAACTCTTTTTAGGAATTCCAATCCTTTAATAGCAGTTTTCCATTGAATTTTTAATTCATCTGCAATTTGATTTACAGTGTATTCTCCCTTTTCCAATAATTTTAGAATATTTTCGGTGATATTTAATATATTATTCCTTGACATATATCTAATTATACCAATAAACTTAAATACCAGTTTGGTTTAATTATACCTAAGATAAAAAGGGTTAAATGACTTTCAAACAATTAATAAACTCAATATTGGGGTCAATATTAGGGTCAATATTTGGAATAGAAGTATCAATAAAAAATCCAAGAGAAGCCATTAAGTTTGCTAAGATTTATTTTAAATTAAACCCCATAACAGCTATAGAAGTAGGAGTTTTTGAGGGTGAAAACGCTAAGTCTATTCTAAAAAATCTTAATATTGATAGAATTTTCTTGATAGACCCTTATAAAAAATATGATGATTACAAAAAAGAGGGCAATTGCATTAATATTGTAAAAGCAAAACAAAAGGCATTTAAAAGATTAAAAAGGTTTAGTAATAAAATTATATGGATTTTGGACTACTCTTCTAATGCAAGTAAAGAAATAAAAAGAAAAGTTGATTTTGTTTATATAGACGGAAACCACAAATATAAATATGTAAAAGATGATTTAGAAAATTATTGGAAGTTAATAAAAAATGGGGGAATTATGTCTGGACACGATATACAATGTCTTGATGTAAGTAAAGCAGTAATAGAGTTCTGTAATAAAAACAAATTAGAATTGAATATTGGGGATAGAAGAGATTGGTGGATTAAGAAGACTTCCACCTAAAAGTAAAAAAACCAATTGCGAAGACTTAGGCTTACTTTTTAAACAAAGCCTAAACGTGCAAAACTTATTTAAAGGAGAATTCCTTATTAATATCACTTAACTTCGGTTAAGGTTATCTGACTTCGGTTGGGTAAGGAAAGATGTGGATTTCGGTTTATGTCTTTCCATTTTTTTTAACATTACCAATAAATTACTTTTTGTTATAACCCCTTCGGGGCCATATTCTCAAAGATACTTCTCCAACTTCTCACTCAAATCTTCTTCAGTCATTCCTCCAACAAATTGCTCAACAACTTTTCCATCTTTAAACAAAACAAAATTCGGAATAGAACTAACTTCAAATTTTTGTGCAAGCTCCTGGTTATTTTCAATATTCACTTTTCCAAAATTAACTTTGCCTACAAAATTCTCCCCGACTTTTTCAAATATCGGCTCCATCATTAAACAAGGGCCACACCAATCTGCCTAAAAATCAATTAATACAATTCCATCTTTAACAAAATCTTCAAAACTATTTCTTGTTAATTCAGTAACCATAAAAACAAAGAGAAGAAGAGATTTATAAAATTTTCTTCTTCAAACTTTTTTTATATTTTTCGAAATCAATTTTTTTTCTTGCAACTCCTGTTTCAATAGCTGCCTTTGCAATTTCAAAAGAAACTTCTGAGAACAATTTTTTATCCCAAATTTTTGGAACAATATGGTTTTTATCAAACTTTTTAGAATCTCTAGCAATTTTAGAAATTGCATTAACTGCCGCAATTTTCATTTCTTCATTAATTTCTTTTGCACGAACATCTAAAGCACCTCTAAAAATAAAAGGAAACGCAAGAACATTATTAACTTGGTTCGGATAATCGCTTCTACCTGTCGCCATAATCACATCATCCCTTGTTTTATGAGCAACCTCTGGCATTATTTCTGGTTCAGGGTTAGCCATTGCAAAAATAATTGGATTTTTATTCATTGATTCTAACATTTTAGTAGTCAAAATATTAGCAGCAGAAATTCCAATAAAAAAATCTGAATTTTTAATTGCATTTTCTAAAGAAATTTCTTCTGTTGCAAATTCTTTTTTATATTTATTATATTCTTTTTCTTTAGAAATAACACTTTTACTATCAAACATTATAAGGTTATTTTTTTTAACGCCTAATTTTAAAAAAAGTTTTGCACATGCAATTCCTGCAGCACCAGCACCAACAACTACAACTTTTATTTCTTCAATTTTTTTTCCATTAATTTCTAGTGCATTCAAAAGTGCTGCGCTTGAAACAATTGCAGTCCCATGCTGATCATCATGAAAGACAGGGATATCTAAACTTTTTTTCAATTCTTCTTCAATTTCAAAACATTCAGGAGCTTTAATATCTTCTAAGTTAATCCCCCCATAAGTTTTTGATATTTTTTTAACAATTTCAATAAATTCTTTTGGGTCCTTAGAATCTACCAAAACATCAATAGCATCAATATCTGCAAATTTTTTAAACAAAATGCATTTTCCTTCCATAATTGGTTTTGAACCAAGGACCCCAATATCTCCTAAACCTAAAACTGCAGTTCCGTTTGTAATAACAGCGACGCTATTTTTTTTATTGGTATAGTCATAAACTTTATCAGGATTACATTTTATTTCTAATGCAGGAATGGCTACACTTGGGGTATAAATAATAGAAAGATCTTCTGAAGTTTTCAACTCTTTTTTAACAACAGTTCCGATTTTCCCTCCTTTATGGTATTTTAAAATTTCTTCTTTGTTCATATTAAAAATAAAGAGAAAAAGAGATTTATAAAATTAATTGAGTGTTATTAATCACAATAGTTTTTATAAACTAATTAATTCTAAAACAAAAATGAAGACAAGACAATATTCTGAATTTTCTGAAAAATATCCGGCAATTGATGGGATTAAAAAAGATGAAAAACCCTCAAGAGAAGAAAGAAAAAGAATAAAGGGGGAAACTGGAAAAAGTGTTGCTTATAGGGGTCCTGAAAGGCAAATTCGTTCTGATGTTGAAAAGATATTGGAGATGGATGGTATTGCTTTTGATTCATGGTATAGAAAAAAAGAAAGTGCAGTTTTAAATTTATTAAATCCAATTAGAATAGCTGCAACAATTCCTGATTTAAGATATGGTGCAGAATACCAACAATATAATTTAGATGTAAATTCTAATATTGACACACTTCATAAAACATTAGAAGAAGGTTTAAAATATTTAGAAGTAATTAAAAAGGTTAGAGAAGAAAGAAATAAATAATTTTATAAAATTATTCACAACCTGCTTTTCTTAGCATAACTTCTTTTGTTTTCTTGTGAAGAACATCATCATATTCTCTTAGAGATTCTATATGCCCACAAAAATTCCCCTCGGTGCAATAACCAACACCACATTTTGGTTGAAGAAATGGTTTCAATTCTGGGATAGCCTCGGCAATTACTTTTCTTTTTTTCCAAGAAGTTTCATATCTTTCTGGTTCACATTCTTTACACAACCTTAATGGCAACTCCAAGTCAATCAAATTCGCAAGGTCATAATTTTCTAAAGTTGTTACTCGTGTATTCCTAGGAATCATATATGCCGCATCTCTTATCGGAACACCCTCGTCCACTAATTTATCAAAAAACATTAATTGCCTCCCTGCATGATAAACATAGGGAACTAATAATTCTGGGTTTCTTTTTATTTTTTCATCAATTACCATTATTTGTTCCAATTTATCCACAGGTAAATTTTCATAGCCCTTTTTTGTTGTATAGGCTGTTTCTATTTGTGGCCAAAACTCTTTTATTTTTTCAGAAGCCCTTTTAGTGGCAGAATAAATTGATTCAACATTTTGTCTTAATGTTGCGTGCCTTTTTTGTTCAGACCAAACTCTAAATGAAAGAGTATCAAGAATTGTGAGCCTCGCTGTTTCATTATATTCTCCTACAAATTCCCTTGTATCTAACATACATTTAATAGATGCTTCTGAAAGTTCTTCAGGATTTTTTATTTTCTTTGTTTTGTCAAATGTTTTTTTGAGCCCATCTAAACCTTTCATAAAACCTTTTGTTAAATTAAAATAAGAATCTACTAATTTTGGTTTTAAAGACAAACCAAATTCTTCCATTAATTCTAAAGGATAATTTGGAAAATCAGGGTCCTTGAAAACATTGTAATGAAAATAAGTATCTCTTGGAACTTGTATTCTTTGTTTATACATGGTTCCGATTCCATTTTCTTCTGCAATTTCAGGAAATTTTTCAACAAGAGTATAAATCTCTCTCGGTAAAAAAGGCCCATTAGGATTTAATTTGTCCTGCTTAACTTCAAAAGCTAATGTTGCCATAGTGTCCAATGGAAGAACTATAAATAAATCAGCAGGATTATTATAAGGCAGAGCTTTGTTGAAAGTTTCAATACCTTGGGATTTCCCAAATCTTTCTTTAAAATCATTACTTTCTTTAAACGCATCCCTTGAAATTTCTAAATATTCATTAAGAAGTTCTTTTCTTTTTGCAATACTTTCTGGAACTACAATATCTTCTACTTTTATATCTCTTCTTCTTCCACTAGTAACTAAAGATCTTGAAGAGACCAACCCTGTTAAACCAGAATCAATCATTTTTGTTCCATTCAATCCCAAAACAACTCCTGAAAGCCCTCCCATAGAATGTCCACTTCCAATTCCTGTGGTAGTTTTATTAAAAACAATTTCACTTATTGGTTTCCCTGTCTTAATGGCGGTTTCTAAAATTTCATTTTCTAATTTTCTAAAATCCATACCTCTTGAAACAAGTGCTTGTCTAAATGAAATAATTTCATCTCCTCCTAAAAAATTTCTTCCATATTCTTTTTGAAATAATTCAAGAAGTTCTGGATTCTCTATTAGAATTTCAGGAAATCTTCCAAGATAACTTATTTTTAAATCATTATCTGTTAAAAATTTTTGATTTTGATATTCAAATACCATTAAATTTGCCTCTCTGTTTTTCCTTGGCTTGTCATTCTTCCGCCTTGATGCTGTCCTTCATAGGTTCTTTTTATTTCTCCAAGAACTGGTTCCCAATAAATCTTAAACATCCTAGCACCCAATTCAAAATCAAAATTATATCTGCTGTTATTGCATAATCCAAAAACAAGCTGTCCTGAATAACCTGGGTTAGTTGTTGAACAATCAAGACTAACTCCTGCTTTTTGCAAGGAAACTCTTGGATGTATATCTGGTATAATATATCCCTCTACAAAATTTTGATCATATTTAATTTTATCAGAAGGGCAATTAATTTTTTCAATTGTTTTAACAAGAAAATAATCCCCTGGATTCATAACTATTTTTTTATTACCATCAGTATCAATATCTCCAATGAGTTCTGTTTCTGCAGAACTTCTATTTTCAACGCCTAAAAAACTATCTCCTGCAATCTTCTCAACTCTTCCGACTCTTAACTCAAGTTCAACTCCCTCAGGATTTTCCAATTGTCCTTTAGAAAGATTTTCAATTAGATTATATTTTTCATTTAATTCTAAAACTCTAAGTGGCGATAGTTTCATTTTAGCCTCGTTTGATTTTAACTAAAGATCATTTTATTTTATAAAGATAATTGTGATTTGAAATATACTTCTTATCCCCCACCACATCCACCTGTTGATGTTTTGCAATGAAGACACTTAAGACAACTTCCGTCGCTAATCATCATATTCCCACATATTTCACAAACACTTCCTGTCATTGTGCCTGATTCTATTCCATTGTCTTTTCCTTTCCAGGTTCTTGTTTTTTTTATTTTTTCTATAGTATTTCTTGTATCCAATCCTTCTTCTTTGTCTTCCCAATAATTTGTCTTGGAAATCCTATTTATTGTTTCTTCAAGGCTTGGAACACCAGGATAAAATTTTCTTCCTACTACAGTTGGAAGCAAGTGAAGATCTGGAACTTGTTGATAAACTCTCAATTCCTGTGGCAAGGGTCTCATCTCTGGCTTTCTAAATGTTCCATCATCTCCTCTAAGAAGGGATATGTCTCCAAGATAATGGGCCCTAATCCAATCATATAAAAAACCTTCAATACCATTTGTTATTTTTATAAATGGGTGGTCTGTAATTCCAGAAATTTGTGATTGCCCTGCTTTACTGAAAATTTCCAATGCTGTCTTTAAAGGAACACCATATTGTAATTTCTCAGAAAACTGGATAGCATTTTCATTCAATAATCTATTTATTTCACTTCCTCTTTGAAGAGAATCTATAAAAACTTCTCCTAGTCGCCCATCTTTATATTCACCGGTTCTAATAAACAAAGGAATATGTCCTACTTTTACTTTTTGCGTTATCCCTTCTCTTATAGGGGGCAAGGATTCTCTTTCCCCTCTTCCCAATACTCCAAATTTTCCATATTTTTTTGTTTTCAATGGTTGGGAAACTTTACTACCATCTCTGTAAATTGAAATTGATTTTAATCCAAGTTTCCATCCTTGATAAAACATTTCTTCAATTTCCTTTACACTTGTATTTTCTGCACAATTAACTGTTTTAGATATTGCTCCTGAAACAAAAGGTTGGATTGCTCCTAACATTTTAATATGTCCCATCGGAGAAATTACTCTTTTCCCCTCTCCAGCACTTATAGCACAATCAAATATTTTAAGGTCTTCTTTTTTTAAATCACTACATCCTTCAATAGTTTCATTTTCATCTATATATTTAACTATATTCGAGATATTTTCTTGTTCATACCCTAAAGATTCTAATGCCAAAGATACTGTTTTATTAACAATCATCATCGAACCTCCACCAGATAATTCTTTGTAAGTTTTTAATGCAAATACTGGTTCCCCTCCTGTTGTATCACAATCCATCATAATTCCTATTGTTCCTGTTGGAGCCAAAAGTGTTACTTGGGCATTTCTAAATCCATATTTTCCTCCCCTTTCATAAACTTCTTCCCATTTTTTATTAGCAGTTTGAACCAAATTTTCTAAACTTTCTTTAGATGGAATCTTTTTAGACGCTTTCTTATGCATATTTATTACTTCTAACATTGGCTCTTTGTTTTTTTCAAACTCCTTAAATGGACCTAATTTTTCTGCTAATTTAGTAGAATGAAGATATGCTTCTGCAGTCATTAGTGAGGTTACTGCTGAGGAAAAATTTCTTGCTTCTTCAGAATCATAATCTAAACCTAAGGACATTATATATGCTCCTAGATTCGCATAACCTAACCCTATTGGTCTAAATGAATCGCTATTTTTTGTTATTTCTTTTGTAGGATATGACGCCTTGGAAACCATAATATCTTGTGATGTTACAAAGAGATCAACTGCCTGACAAAAAGAATTAATATCAAATTCACCATTTGTTCCTCTAAATCTCATAAGATTCAATGAAGCCAAATTACAAGCAGAATCATTTAAGAACATATACTCTGAACAAGGATTTGAGGCCCATATCTCTCCAGAATTTTTACAAGTATGCCATTTATTTATTGTTGTGTGGTTTTGAACCCCAGGATCACCACAACCGTGTGTTGCAAAAGACATCATTTCTAAAAGTTCTCTAGCACGGATTTCCTTAGTGACTTTTTTGTCAACCACTCTTCGAAGAGAATAAACTCCATCTTTTTCATAAGCTTCCCAAAACTCATCATCTATTCTTGTTGAAATATTAACATTTTGCGACCTTAAATCCTGGAAAGTATGGCTTTCCCACCTATTTGAAGAACCACTTTTAACCAACATTTCTCCTTTTCTTTCTTCTTTATATTTATCTATCCATATCTCTATCGCATCTAGATGCCACATCGAAATGCTTTGCATTGTTGCTGCCCTTCTAGTTTTACCTCCAGACTTAATTACTCTGCCACTAGTATCTTGTACATCCATAAATCTTTTTGCTCCAGAAGCAACACCCCCTCCAGAAACAGGTTCTCCGGCAGATCTTATTGCAGACCAATCACCACCAATACCCGAACCTCCTTTGAATACCTTAGAACTAATAACTGCTCCAACATAAATCATATCTTCTATACTATCTGTTGGAGAAGAGATAAAACAAGCAGAAATCTGTGGATTTTCAAAATAATTTTTTGTTTTTATTATTTTATCCTCTTTCATATAAAAATTGTTTTCGTCTTTTTTAAAAATTCCATATCTATCTAATCCAAGATTAAACCATACAGGCGAGTTAAAAGATCCGTATTGTCCAACTGTAAGCGCAACTATTTCCTGTTCAAGTTTCTTAGCATCTTTTACATCAAAATAATTTTGTTCTATCCCCCACTTTGAAATTGTTTTTGCCACCCTCCCTGTTAATTGCCTTATGTCAATTTCTCTTTCTGTTTTTGGAACATCTGTTCTTCTAAAATATTTTGTTGCAACAGTATTAGCAGAATTTTGTGACCAAAAACCAGGGAATATTACTTTTTCTATTTCTTCTACCACTTTTCCTTCATCATTAATTATTGTAGCTTTTCTTTCAGAATAATTCATTACATTATCTGGATCTTTATATGGGTCTCCAAATTGAGAAAAATATCTTTCAATTCCTAAACTTTTTTCTCCACCCATTTTAATAATCAAATATCTGAATTCTCATATTTAAAGATTGTTGTCCAAAAATTCAGTAGTCACTCAAAAGTTCACATTTTTTACAGATGTTTTTCCTTGAAGGCTCCCCACAAACTTCGCAATATTGTATTTTCTCCAATTCTTTTTTAGAGTCATTCCTTTTGGGCATAAAGGTTTTTTTAAAATTTTTAAGAATATTTTTCTTGTCTTTTTCAGATAAAGTGTTTAAGAATTTTCTAACTTGAATCCTATAAGAATCAAAAGCGCAAGGACACTTGTCATAGACAACCGGAAGTTTTTTTTGTTTTGTAAATTTTCTAATTTTGTCCTCTGCAACATAAAATAAAGGTTTTATTCTTGGAACAAATTTCTTATCAGAAATATTTTTCGTAATTGGTCCAGAACTAAAACTAAGTTTAGGGCTTCCTTTCAAAACATTCATCAAACAAGTTTGCGCCTCGTCGTCGAGATTATGTCCTGTCGCGATTTTGTCTACTTTTAATTTTCTTGCTTCACGATTTAAAATCCACTTTTTCAAAACCCCGCAAATCGCACAATTTTTCAGTTTCCCTTTTTTTTGCTGAACAGCCGAACGAAGGTAACACATTCCTGCACCCATTTCTTTTTTAATATCATAAATATGCAATTTAATATCAAGCTGTTTGCAGAGTTCTTCCACCACTTTCAAACATTCATCACTATATTTTCCAATTTTCAAATCAAGATGAATTCCTTCAATATTGTATCCAAACTTTTTTAGAAAATAAGCAGTTGTAGTAGAGTCCTTTCCACCAGACAATGCCACGAGGATTCGTTCTGATTTCTTAAGTTTAATTTCTTTAAGAGTTTGTTTAATTTGTTTTTCAATCATTTTTCCTATAATCCTCAATAGCCATCTTTAAAGCATCACTCGCAAGATTTGAACAATGCATTTTTATCGGCGGCAAACCTTTCAATGATTTTGCAACATCTTTGCTTGTAATCTTTTTTGCTTGTTTTAATGTTTTTCCTTTTGCAAGTTGTGTAATCATCGAAGAAGTCGCAATCGCCGCAGCACATCCAAAAGTCTTGAACTTAATGTCTTTAATTTTATCGTCTTTAACTTTAATATAAACCTGCATAATGTCTCCACAAACAGGGTTCCCAACTTTCCCAACCCCGTCAGGATTTTTCATTTCCCCTATGTTCTTCGGATGAAAAAAATTCTGCATTACGCATTTTGAATATACTCGGTTCATTTATTCAACCTCTTAATTAATTTGAGGATTGTTTCCTTTTTTTGTTTTGGAGTAATTTTATTTTTTAACAATTCTCTAAACTTTATTGCATATATCCAATTTTTCTTTTCCATTGAATATGTTTCTTTATCTCTGAATTTTTCAAGTTTATTCAATGTTCCATCTAAATAAGTTCCAAAGTATTCATTTATTCCTTCATCATAAGGCCAGTACTTTTGATTTATATTTTGAAAATAAATTTTATTCTTAAGTAATAAAATATGTATCCACTCATGTCTTAAGCAAAATTTCATTTGCCAATCTCTTTCTTTTTTATTTTTTGGAATTGTAAGGATGGCCAAAGATTTAGTTTTACCAAATTGTTTATTTAATTTTTTATAAAATTTTAATAAATCATTTTTTAATTCTTGATTCTTAATTTTTTTAATCCATTTCTCCTCTTTTTTCAATTCACTTTTCTCTGCAACTTGCCCACCATATCTTTTCAAACAATCCTTAAAATCTTTTGAATTAACAAATTCATAAATATTTTTTATTCTTTGTTCAGGAGTTTTTCCATATTTTTGATAAATCGGATCTGGACATATTCCAATATATTCAGTTAAAATTTCATGTCTAACTGAGATCCACATATAGCCAAACCAATCTGGATTATACTTAAGATTAAATTCCTTTGCTATCTTCTTGATTTGAGATTTCAATTGAGTTGTGTTCATTTATTCAACTCCTTAATTAATTCTTCAATTTCTTTTTTACTCATTCCATGTGCCAGACAACCTTGCTCCAGACTTTCCTGCTGAGCCATTGGACAACCAAGACAATGCATTCCTGCTTCAAACAAAATCTCCGCCTTCTCAGAATTCTTCTGCAAAATTTCAGACATAATTGTTTCCTTTATGATTTTCATTTTAAAGGACTTATCCTCCGCAACTTTCCCACAATGTCTTTTAATTCTTCTAAAACATAATCTATTTCTTCTTCTGTTGTGTATTTGCTCAAACTTAATCTAATTGAACTGTTTGCTTCTAAAGGTGTCAAGCCAATTGCAAGCAAAACATGGCTCGGCTCCAAGGATTTTGAAGAACACGCAGAACCAGTTGACCCAAAAATCCCTTTTGCATTCAAAAAACTACCAATTGCCTCTCCCTCAATATTATTAAATGAAACATTAACATTATTACAAAGCCGGTTCTCCCGAGGCCCATTTAATTTCACGTTCTCAATTTTCAAAAGCCCGTCAATCAACTTGTCCCTTAACTCAGTCATCTTCTTAACATCTTTGTCTTTTGCAATATTAACTGCTTTTGCAAAACCAACAATCCCAGGAACATTCTCTGTTGAACTTCTTAACTTAAACTCCTGCTCTCCACCATGAAGCAATGGAACAATCTTCACGCCTTCACGAATGTACAAAGCCGCAACACCTTTTGGCCCGTGAATTTTATGGGAGTTTAATGTGACAAAATCAAGATTCTGCTTCCTCACATCAATAGCAACTTTCGTGTAACTCTGACAAGCATCTGTATGAAACAAAACACCCTTATCTCTGCAAATCTTCCCAATCATTCCCAAATCCTGAACAGTTCCTATTTCATTATTCCCATGAATAATTGAAACAACAATGGTCTTGTCTGTAATTGCGCCCTCAACATTTTCCAAATTTACAAACCCGTCCTTGTCAACATCAAGGTAAGTCACATCAGCACCCTGCGTCTCTAACCACTTAGATGCATTATAAACACAATCATGCTCTGCCTTTAAAATAATAATGTGGTTCTTCTCAGGATAATTCTGAAAAAATAAACCCTTTACAACAAGATTATTCGCTTCTGTCCCGCTCCCAGTAAAAATAATTTCTTTGTATTTTGCACCAATTGATTTAGCAATCATAACTCTTGATTCTTCAATTGTTCTCCTCGCCTCTTCCCCCATCAAATGTGTTGAAGAAGCATTCCCATATTTTTCTGTAAAATAAGGCAACATAGATTTCACAACTTTTTCATCAACTTTTGTTGTCGCTGCGTTGTCAAGATAAATAGATCTCATCGCCCACACTCCCGCGTACAATTTCTACAATCACAAAAACTCTTTGCATGTTTATCAATCAACTTCAACATTGGAACAATTGTTTTTTTATTCAAAAAATAAATTCTTTCTTTTCCTTTTCGCTTTACTTCCACAATTCTACAACTTTTCAAATTACTCAAAGCATGTGAAATCTTGCTCTGCTCAACTTTAAGTTCTTTAGAAATTTCAGTAACATTTTTTTCTTTATCTTTCAAAGAAGTTATAATTTTTATTCTAAGAGGATTAGATAAATTATTAAAAAATATATGATATGTTGAATTATTCATATGAAAATATATTCATATGGTTATTTAAATCTTCCTCTTTCTTATTGTTTGCCAACCTTCCCAACTAATTATTAAAGCAAGAACAACTAATGCTCCTGCAAAAATACTCAAAACCCAATTACCCTCGCTGATAAAACCTGTTTTGTTAAACAAACTATAAAATAAAGCAGAAATTGTCGTTAGCATCATAAAGATTGTTGGAATAACCAAGAACTTCACACTTTGTTTTTTCTGCACAAAATACGCACTAATTGTAATCAACCCAATCGCCGCAATTAACTGATTAGATGTTCCAAACATCCTCCATAAATTTGAATAAGAATTTGTCACAGCAAGGACATAAGCCGGAACAATTGCGATAATCACAGCCACCAATTTATTCTGGCAAATTTTATGTTTAATATTTTCTGTAATTAACATCCTACTAATTCTAGTTGAAGTATCTAATGAAGTTAAGATAAATTGATTTACTAAAAACGCTCCAATCAAGCTGGCTAAACCAAACGATAAAAATGGCAGACCAATTTTTGAAACAATGCTTCCAAACCCGTTACCAAATGCAATTACCCATCCTTGGTCAAGAGAACCTAAAAAGTTAAGATGTCCTGTATCCCAATTCAAACTCGCAACAAACAACACAACTAAAAGTGCCAAAATGCCCTCGGCAACCATCCCTCCAAAACCAATAAATTTTCCGTGTTTCTCTTTTGCTAATTGCTTAGAAGTAGTGCCTGAAGCAACAAGAGAATGAAACCCTGAAACCGCACCGCACGCAACTGTAATAAAAAGTATAGGCCACAAAGGCAAGTTCCCTGAAATATACATCGGAGCATTAATTACAGGGCGCACAATCAAGAGAGAAATAAATCCAAGAAACAAAAACAAGATTAACTGAATTGACGAGAGGTAATCACGAGGTTGCAAAAACATCCAAACAGGAACCAACGAAGCAACCCCACCATAAATAATAAGAATTGTAATCCAAATAAATTTAGAAATAGATTCTGAAAAAGGTAAAGAAACTGGAAAAAGATATCCGATGTACATAAAAAAGAAAGCCGCAACAAGAGCAACAAGACTTGAAACCCAAGGGTTAGTTTTGAATTTGTAAACAGATAATCCCAAAACAAACGCAATAATACTAATTGCCAAAACAGGAATCACCAACATTGGTTGATTAATAATACTCTCTGCAGCAGAAACCGAAAACACTGAAATAATCATTGTCAAAGTTATCCAAATCATAAGCGCGAAAATCTTCCCTGCTTTATTGCTCAAGGACTTTTCTGTAATCTTGGAAATTCCTTTTGCCTTGTTCCTGACAGAAATCATCAACGACAAATAATCATGAACAGCCCCGATAAAAACCGTCCCAATAATAATCCACAACGCAGTAATTGCCCAACCAAAATAACTCACAGCCAGAATAGGACCAATAATAGGGCCTGCCCCTGCAATCGACGCAAAATGATGCCCAAAAAGAAAAAACTTGTTCGAAGGATAATAGTCAATTTTCCCCTTGTTCAAAACCGCAGGCGTCTTCTTATTAGTTGGCTTAATCTTTTTCTCAATATATCTGCCGTAAAGAAAATAATTTCCAATAAGAAACAAAATACCTATAATTGCAATTAATGCTGCGTTTACCATTTTTTAACTTGTTAAAAAGTGGTAGTGGAAATCTTGTATTTGCTCCACCATCTTTTAATTTAAGAAAGATAGAGATTATTTAAATTTAAGCAATTCAAAATGAATAACTAAAACTCCAAATTTTTTCTCTTCCTTTTTTGAATAAACTCTTTGAAGAATTTCTTTTTCATAATCTTTTATCTTCTCTCCGAAAAATTCAAATAACTTTTCAAAATTTATAAATCTTGAAAGCCCAAGAACTTTTACAATTAAAAATTCTTTTTCATTTTCACTATGAATTAACTTAATTTTTTGTCCTAATTTTATTTTTTGCCGTTTCTCATCATAAAGACGAATTTCCATTTTTTTATTTCCTCTTTTAATTTCTATAAATGGTTTCAATTCTCTATGTTGGATTAAAATTTTTTCAGACATCTTTTATGGGCACGGAGGGAATCGCGGCTCTTCCTGAGTCATCCCTTGGGAAACCCCTTGGGGTGAGATCCCGATGGGCACGGAGGGAATCGCGGCTCTTCCTGAGTCATCCCTTGGGAAACCCCTTGGGGTGAGATCCCGATGGGCACGGAGGGAATCGAACCCCCTTCCTCTGCTCTGGAGGCAGATATACTACCAGTATACGACGCACCCTTAATTATACAAGAAATATTTAATTTTTAAGTTTATGCAATTATAAATTATCTTTAATTTTATTTTGAATTTTTTCTAAAGTTTTTTCTGAAACTTTTTTAGTATATTTTGTTTTATAATTATGAGCAAATTTTTTATCAACAAATCTTTTTCCAGCAAATTCCACTTTGTTTTTATATCTAGGAATAAGATGAAAATGTACTTGGGGTTTAGGATTTTTAGATTTATATGCATCATTCATTAAACAAACCCAATTAAACATTGTAGTCCCAAATGATTTTTTGAGAGAATTTTCCATTTTGAGAATTATTTTTTGTAATTCATAAAATTCGTCTTTTGTTAATCCCGATAATTTTCTACAAGTTCTTTTTAATTTTAAAACACTTCTTCCAAGATAATGTTGGTCGATAGTATTTAGAAGAACTTTCCAATATTTTGTTTTTAATATCAAAAAATCTCTCATCCTAACTTTTTTATCTCTTTTATTTCTTCATTAGAGATAGAACACCCCTTAAACTTAACAGCCCAAAGCAAAGCATCTAACAATTGCCCATTCCCAATTTTAACAAGTTTTTTCTTGTGTGCAATATAAACCAATTCTGCAGAACGAATTATTTTAAAATTTTTAAAAATCTCAAAGTTATTACCCCGTAATGAAGTATTTTGGGGCCTCGAAGAGGTTCTCGTGCCCTTTGGGGGTACACCAGGCGGTGCTGTACCAGAAGTTATCTTAATGTGCATTTTTCTCTCTAAAAAATCTTTTAGTTTATCTGGGCTTTCAACAAACATCCGAGTTGTCCGTTCATCAATAGCAACTACATTTAAAATCTTTTTTTTAGAAAGAATCTCACTTAAAGCCAAACAAGAAATTTCCCCAGCACTAACCAATTTAATGTCCTTGCCTTTTCCTTCAAAAGAACTATTAGCCATATCTAAAATATCTTGTGTCCTTTTTTGAATCCCTTTCTCGTTTGAAAGTTCAAGAACTCCTTTATCTAAAAGATGTTTGACTCTCAATGCCTCTAATTTAAATCGTGTTATTGTCAGAGGTTTATCAATAACTTCTTTTTTAACATCTGGTGTAATCAAAAAACTTCCATTGAAAACTTTTTTCAATTCTTCTAATGTGCTCAAAAGCCCATTCATAGCAAGACTAATTAATGTGCTTGCGTCAAAGATTATTGCTTTTTGTTGAGTCATTTTAACACCTTCATTTTAAATTGTTTGAGTCTCTTTAAAATCAATTTTCTTTGAGATTTTGGTAATGTAGACATATCCCAAGAAACCTTAATTATTTCATCAGGAATTTTACTTGCTTCTTTTTTGCATTTTTCTATTTGCCTATCTGAAAGATGTTTTGTTAGAGGACAATCCCAGATTATATATTCTTTCTTCCCTTTATTGAATCTAGCATAAACTGGCCAACATAAACATGGAAGTGGCTTAATTTTTTGGAGTTCGCAAGAATTATCTTTTTTTAAATATGGACAAACTCCTCGCTTAGTTTTTAATTCATAAAAGCCTTTTTTAACTTCAACAAAATAATTTCCATAACCTTCTCTTAAAATTCTTTCTACCCCTTCTTTATCAAATGTAGGCCCACATGCTTTACAACATTTGGCTTTACATTTTTTACAAATTTCAAGAAATTTGTTTGATGTTCCCATCTTATCCAAAAATTCCCTCAACTAATTTAATTCTCTCACTAACACCTAAAGTTTTACTTTCAGGAGCATCTGAAATTCCTGTCTGTCCTGCATAATTCGCAAGTTCCCAAACTGTAATCCCTAAAAGTTTCGCAGTGTTCTCCATTGAAACACCATGCCCGTAAATCTTCGACGCCTTGTTAATGCTCGCCTTCCTAAAAACTTCTTGAATATATTTTTTCATCCCAGGAGAAATCATCTCAATTTCCGCACGCAACTGCTTTAAACTATTGCTCAATAAATTTCCACCTTTTTTAATATTCCTAATAACTTCATCAATTTTTTTCACGATCAAACCATCCCCATCATATCCTCTTTCCAAAATTTTTCCCAAGGAATAAACAATCACCGCAACAGCAATGTTGTCTGAATCCTGTGTCAGCGAAGCTGTATTGTTCGTCTGATCACTCAATTGTTTAAGTTTCAAAGTATCTTTTTTTTTAAGCGCAATCTTTGTTTCTTCAAGAATCCTGATAATATTTTCACCATCTTCCATAAAAACCAAAAGAAAAAAGATTATTTAAACCTTGATATTCTTTAATAAATATGAAAACAATAGCAACACATGATGGAATATTCCATACAGATGATGTTTTTGCAGTAGCAATTTTAAAGTTGATTTATCCAGAAATTAAAATAATAAGGTCAAGAGATTCTAAAGAATTTTGTAAGGCAGATTTTAAAGTTGATATAGGTAAAATATATCACCCTGATTCAGGTAAATTTGATCATCATCAAAAAGAATTCTGTGAAATAAGAAAAAATAAAATCCCCTATGCTTCAGCGGGCCTAATATGGAAACATTTTGGAGAAAAACTAACAAATTCAAAAAAAGCATTTGATTATATTGATGAAAAATTAATGCAACCAATTGATGCAATAGATTGCGGGGTATCTATAACCCAAAAAGAAATTATCCCAGATTATTGTATTAGACAAGTCATTCTTTCATTTAAACCAAACTGGCAAGAGATAAATCCTGAATACGACAAAGCATTTGAAAAAGCAGTTAAATTTGCAACTAACTTACTCTTTAGAGAGATTAGATCTGCTAATTCAATTGAAAAAGCAGAAAAAATCATTAAAGAAATAATATCAAAATCAGATAAAGATTACCTTATCTTAGGAAAAAATATCCCTTTTCATACATATGTAATTGAAAACACTAATTTAAAATATGTTATTGAAGAAAATTTAGGAGGAGATTATATTGTTTGGGCGGTTAAAATTAGTACAAATAGTTTTAGAAGTCGAAAACCCTTTCCAAAAAAGTGGGCTGGTTTAGATGGAAAAGATTTAGTGAAAGTAACAGGAGTTAAGGATGCTATGTTCTGTCATAAAGACCTTTTCATTGCAGGAGCAAAATCAAAAGAAGGCGCAATTAAATTAGTTGAGATGGCTTTAAAAGAAAAATGAAACAAATAATTTTAGACACGTCATTCATCTTAACTTGCATAAAACAAAAAATTGATTTTTTTGAAGAACTAGTGGGAACCCAAATCTTAATTCCAGAACAGGTAATTAATGAAATTAAAAATCTAAAAAATCCAAATTCTGGATTAGCATTAAAAATTCTTGAAAAAAACAAATTCAAGAAAATCGATTTAGGAAAAGGGAACGTAGATAATTTAATTATTAAATTTGCAAAAGAAAATCCAAAATCTATTGTAGCAACTTTAGATAAGGAAATAAAAAACAAAACTAAGAACTATAAATTAATAATTAGAGGAAAAAAGAAGTTAGAAGTTATTTAACCTCTAAGGAAATCTTTAAAAACCAATTTCTATTCTAATTTTTATAAAATGTTTTATCTAGTTGAAGTCGAAGATTATATAAGAGTAGAGCCAAAGTTATTTGGTTTGCCTACTCAAGAGGCCGTTGAAAACCAGCTTCGAGAAACTTACGCAGATTATTACGACAAGGAATTAGGAAAAGCCGTTTCAGTTATAAGTGTTTTAAATGTTGGAGAAGGAGTAATCATCCCAGGCGATGGAGCAGCATATTATAATTCAAAATTTAAACTGCTTGTCTGGAAACCAGAATTACAAGAAATTGTCTATGGAACAATTTCAGAGATTACAAATTTTGGAGCATTTATAGATATGGGAGTAATGAGAGGGATGATCCACATCAGCCAGACAATGGATGATTATGTAAGTTTCAGCAAAACAAATTCACTGCTTGGAAAAGCAACAAAAAGAAATTTAAAACAAGGAGACTTATGCATGGCAAGAATTGTAGCAATCAGCCACAAAGGAGAGGGCCCAAAAATAGGACTTACAATGAGACAACCTGGTCTAGGAAAATTAGATTGGATTAAAGAAGACCAAATTAAAAAAGAAAAAGCTACTGCAAAAGCTGTAAAAATAGAAGAGAAAGCAGTTAAAGGAAAGAAAAAATAATGGCAAAAGCAAAAGCATGTAAAATCTGCAAAAAAATTTATGAAGGAGAAAAATGCCCCAGATGCGAATCTAAAGAATCAACCGAAGGATTCAAAGGAAGAGTTGTTGTTGTAAATCCTGAAAAATCAGAAATAGCACAAAAATTAAATATTAAAGAAAAAGGAAACTTTGCAATCAAAGTGAGGTAATTCTATGAAAGGAACTAACGATATAATTGAAAAAGAGAATAAACTATTCAATAGAAAAGAGATTCAAATAAATGTTGAATCAGAGATTACACCAAGTCATAAAGAAGCAAAAAAATTAATTTCTGAAAAATTCTCAACTCAACCAGAGAACATTAGAGTGAAAAAAATCTCAGGAAAATTTGGAACAAAAGTTTTTACAATCTCTGCAAATATTTATCCTTCTGAAGAAGAAAAAAATAAAATTGAAATCTTTTCAAAAAAAGAAGCAGAACGAGAAAAAAAACCTGAACCTTTAACACCTAGTGTGCCTCAAGATACTGAAGATAAAAAAACTGAATCTCCTGCTGAAGATCCTCTTGAAAAAGAACAAGAAGTTTCTAATGAAATTGCAAAGCAAGAAGCTAAGGAAGAAGTTATTGAAGCTACAGAAATTAAAGAAAAATCTAAAGAGGTAAATTAAAATCGCAAAGAAAAAAGGATCAAAAGCAAAAACAGGAAAAAAGCCACACAAGAACAAGGCAACTAGCAAAAAATATACAAAATATAAAATTGACGGGGACAAAATAATAAGAGAAAGAAATTGTCCGCGATGTGGTCCTGGAATATTTTTATTAAAAGCAAAAGACAGAGTTTATTGTGGTAAATGCCATTATTCTGAATTTACTTCTAAAGAAGACAAAAAGCCAGAAGAAAAGAAAGTTGAAGAAAAATAATAATAATAATTGGGCAACATTCAATGTTAATAAGCCCGCTCTTTTAGTTTAAGATTATGATTTGTTATGAAACTACAGATACCTTCATGCAAAATTGTTTTGCAATTTTATATTTGACGCGCAAGCGTCATGCGTTATAATCACACAAATCAAAAAGGTGATTATAACCCTGGGAGTTTTAAAAATATTACTTAAAACCCTAACGCACACGCCGAGCGGTTTGTATTTGTTTAACGCCCTTTTATTTATCTTAGAATATACCTGTATAATCCCTTTTTAAAATGGAGTTGCTACTTCTTGGGTGCGGAAATTATATCTTAATATCATAGGCAAAAAAACTTATAAATACCTTTTGTTATCTTCAATAATGGAATATATCAATCCACCCTTATTGAAAAAAGGAGATACCATCGGAGTAATCTCTCCTTCCGGAGGCTTAGCAGCATTAGTCCCACATAGGTTGGATAATGCAATCAAATTTTTAGAAGAACAAGGATACAAAATAAAAGAATTTTCTTGCACAAGAAAAAACAATGGTTGGGAATCAGCATCTGCAGAAGAAAGAGCTAAAGATATAATGAACGCATTTTTAGATAAAGAAGTAAATGTAATTATATGTTCAATAGGAGGAAACACATCGAATAAAACTTTAAAATATTTAGACTTTGAAAAGATTAAACAAAATCCTAAAATCTTATGTGGTTATTCAGATATAAGTGTTCTTCATTATGCAATCTTAAAAAAAACAGGATTATCAACTTTTTATGGGCCCTGCATGATGACTCAGTTCGGAGAACATCCAAAACCATTAGATTATACCATAGAGTATTTTAACAAAGCAGTAAAAGAAAGGGGGATAGGAGAAATTAAATCTTCTAAAAAATGGACAGATGAAGTTTTAGATTGGTTTGCAAAAAAAGATTTAGAAAGACCGAGAAAATTAAAAGAAAACTCTGGATTTGAATGGATAAAAAAAGGGCAAGCAAAAGGAAAAATAATTGGGGGGTGCCTTCATTCTTTGATTCATTTGATTGGAACAGAATATTGGCCAAGTCATCAAGATAAAATTTTATTTATAGAAACTCCTGAAGGAGATGATTTTACAAAAGGAGAATCATTAGCGGAAGTCGATGCCCAATTAGGAGATCTTGATATTTCAGGAATTTTTGGACAAATAAAAGGTTTAATAGTTGGCAGACCCTTTGGCCAGTCTGAAGAAGAAGTTAAAAAATTTAAAGAAATAATTCTTGATAATACGAAAGATTATAATTTTCCTATTTTATTTGGTATAGATATAGGGCATACAGATCCTCAAATAACGATACCTCTTGGAGCAGAAATTATTCTTAATTCTTCATTAAACAAATTTAGCATAGATGAAGCATATGTAACTAAAAACTAAGCTTTCAATTGTCTTTTTAGTTTAAGATATCTCTTTTCACAATAATCTTGAACATTGGAAGGAGCAACCATTGCCCATGGAATTGATCCCTCTTCAATTTTATCAAAATACTTTTTCCATTTTGGATGGTTTTCATCTAGATATCTAATTGCTTTGGGATATAAAGAATCTCTCTCAAGAAGATTTTCTCTCCATAAATCATATACAATTTGTCCAGATTGTCTATCTCCTCTGAGAGTTAGGCCTTCAATTAATTGATGGATTAAGGGAATGCTCCGAATATTTAATCTTCCTTTATTTATGAATAATTCATGTTCACCAGCAATATCATAATCTATTTTATTCCTTTCTTCACCTTTAATTTTTATTTGTTCAGCAATTTTTTCTATTCTAGATTTTGTTATGTGGGGCAGTTGCATTTGAGCTCTTTGCAAAGGTGTATTTGGAGAAGGAAATAAAGGAAAGATAACAAGATCTACTAAGATATTTTCTTCAAGTGTTTTATTAATAAAACTTGCAATATTTGATCTGTCTTCAACATTCTCTCCAGGATAATTAATAATATAATACAATGAAAATTTATCAATACTATATTCACTATTGGCAATCTTAATTTTATTTAGAAAAGCCTCATCTTTAATAGGGGAACGTTTAATTATTCTTCTTATTCTATCTGATGGCGCATCAAGGTTTAAAGGCAAACTTCCTTGAGAAGAAAAGATCTTTAGGGTTTCGTCATCTAACTGCTCAAGTCTAGTGTCTAGTAATCCAATTTTAATATCTTTTTCTTGTATATACTTCATAATTTCTTTAAAATAAGGATGGTTTCCAGAGGATGCAGAGTAAATATTTAATTTATTAGCACCCAACTTTTGTAATTTATCTACCTCTTCTTTAAGCTCACCGAGATCAAATGCAAGATATTTCCGGCCTGTATTATAAAAATACTGGCAAAAATCACATCCAAACTTGCATCCACGATCTAAACTTAAAGATGCTTCTTGATTTTTAAAATTTAAACTTCCTTTTATTAAAGAGTCAGATTCTATTAGGGGATTATACTTCTTTGTTGTCTTTTCAGGAATATAAATTCCTCTTGAATTAGAAAATTTATTTAATAATGTTTTTCTATTATTGTTTCTATAATAATCTGTAAATTCCATAAGGGCTTTTTGGGCATCACCCATAAAAAATACATCTATAAACTTCTCAAAGGGTAAAGGATTTGAAATCCCGATTCCACCAGCAACTATTAATGGATCACGTTCAGTTCTTAATTCTCTTTCAACAGGTATTTTTGCCTTGCTCATCCATTTAAAAAAATCTTTTATCTGCAAAGGATTTGTAATACTAAATCCAATGAGATCATAATCTTGAGCATCCTTCTGGAAATCTAGGGAATATATACAATTATCTTCCTTTTTAGAAGAAATAAAACTTCTAGCAACATTTACTTTTTGATTTTTATTTAGTACATAATGCAAAGTCTGCAAGCCCATATTTTGGATCATTGATATGTAATCAGATGGAGATACAAGCAAAATACTTTTTTTAGCGGAGTCAAATTTGGGTTGTATCACTGAGCTTTCTTTACTTAATATTTCTAAAAGCCTATTTATTTGAGGATCCATTTTTATTTCCTGTTTTTATAATTTAAAATAGGATCAATTATATCGCCAATATTCTCAAATCTAGATTTAATCAAGTCGTTTACTCTTTCAACTAAACCAATTCCTGATTTAGAGAGGATAATTTTTAAAGGAATTCCTATAAAATCTGAGTATTTAGCTTTTTCAATTCTTTTACATCTAGATCGATCATCATATAGAACTCTTTTCCCTTTTTGAGAGAGAAGGTTATATATTGTTTCTGCATTTTCAATTGTTTTCGAATTTTCATCAAAGGTCAGAATAGAATAGTCAAAAGGACTTATTGATTCAGGTAAATTAAAACCCTTTTTATCCTTTGAATTATCAAAAGCAGAGTACAAAAGTCTTTCTAACCCCATCACATATGTTCCAATAATTGGGGTGTGTATTTTATTCTCTACAGAAGCGTACATTACAATTTCCTTAAAAGGCACATATCTATACCCTGCCATTAAACTAAAAGCTTTTTCTTTTTCATTCCTTGAGTTCCCCGTGCAGATATTTTCCCCTTCACTACCTGGATAAAAATATTCTAAATCAAAATCAAGATTCCCTGCCCTTCTTAGGGAAATATTTTTTGCACATTTTTTAAAAGGAATTTGTAGTTTCTTAAGAATTCTTTCAGAGAGGGTAGAATAAGTTTCAAGAGATTCTCTAAATTGATTTTCATTAGCATTCAAAGATAACATAATTTGGGTTTCAAATTCTCTTAGTTTTAAGATTCCTTTTGGATTTTTAATGGGGCGAAGAATATCTCTGTTAAAAAAAAGTTTTAAGGGAAGAGTTTTATGAGAAAGATTGTCTTTCTTTAACCAATCTAACACTTCCATTTCATGAGTAGTTAAAACCATATAACTCTCCATTGGTTCCGGAAGCATTACAAATTTTTCTTCAAAAGTTTTACTTATGTTTTCCCCTTCATTTAAAACATCCCTTTTCATATATCCCGGAATTTTAAATTTTAACACCCCCTGAGAAGTATGAGCATCATTAGTTAGGCTTCTTAATTTTTCGAGGACAATATTTCCTATAGGATTATAGTAAGGTAATCCAGGATTTTTAAAAGAAATGAATGTATCCCCTTCTATTAAATCAGATGTCCTAATTCTTTCTATTTCTTTTGGAGCTTTTAAAGATCCTTGAAAGGGTAATTTGGATATTTTCATTTTTTAAATTATCCCACTTTTTTTGAAGTATATAATTCAGGATCCTCCCAAACCATTTTATTTGATAATAAAATAATGCTAAAACCCATCTTAGATAAATTCTCTCTAAATAAAAACATGTAATCAGGATATTCTTCTTTTAATGTCTCAAAAGCATCTTTTGATAATTTTTTAAGATGTTCTCTTTCCAAGATATCATCTACAAATTTTTTTATAACTTCATCTTCCATATAATTAAACTTGTAATCTTCAGTAAAATAAATCTCTAAATCAGAAGAATTAAAAAATTCATCCCAGTCTTTTTTATAGAGGGGATTAATATCTACCTGGATTGCATCTGAAACATTTTTAATTAATTCTTTAGAAGGATTCTCCATATAAAACATAGGAACTACTGCAATAAATCCTGTTTTTTTGCAAACTCTCCTACACTCATTAAATGCTTTTTCTTTGTTAGACATTAAAGATAAAACATTTCCAACAATAATTAAATCAAATTCAGAATCATCAAATGGAAGTTCATTGACATCTGCTTCCATGAAATTAATATTATCTAACCCCTCTTGTTTTGCTCTTTGCTCAGCTTCTTTCAAACTCATTTCATTTATATCTATAGAAGTTATTTTACATTTTACAAGTTTACTTAATTCAATAGCAGTAAATCCAGTGCTTGTTCCAATTTCCAATACTTTACTTTCTCTATCAATACAAGTTCTATTCACTATCTCAAAAACAGTTTTTCTTCCCCCTGGAGGTCTGTTAGTTTCTTTGATTAATCCAATTATTTGATTATAATCCATTTCTTTAATTTCCTTTGGAGTTATTTTTTCTATTTCCATCTTACGGTTTTAAAGTTCCATCAACTCTTGGAAATTGGTTGGCGCTCCAAATAAAAGGCATTTCTAAAAGTCCCTGCAACATTCTTTCCCATCCAAGTCCAAATCCAGATGTTTCTTTGTAGTTATTTAATTTACGAGTTTGAAGATAGGGTTTATAGTCTTCTTTTGGAAGATTGAATATTTCAGATTTTTCCCTAAGTTCTTTTTCAGATCTAACTCGATGACCACTCCCAATTGTTTCTCTATATCCTGGCCAGATAATATCGGAGTTATCTGCTACTTTTGGGATTTTTCCATCAAGCATAGTATGATAAAAAGGAACTTCCAAAAGTGGAAATTCTCTAATTAAAACCATGCTCCCTAATAACTCTGTAATTTTAATTTCCTCCCACGATCCAAAATATTTAAGTGTGAATTTTTTATATTTCTCATCTCCTGTTTCCTTGTATAGAAGTTCTAACGCTTTTCTAAATGTTATTCTTGGTATATCTAAAATTTCATTAGCAAGTTTTTCTAGTGCGATTAATTTCTTTTCATTTAGAAAAAAGGCTAAACTCTCTCTTTCTCTTTTTAATAAATCTAAGATTATTTTCTTAATTAAATTTAAAGCAATTTCCTCATTTTCTTTTTGACTAACCTTTCCTTCAAATTCTATATGATGAAATTCAGATAAATGAGTTGCATCTGCTTTTTCTTTTCTAAAAGAATTGTAAATTGAATACATCTTATTAATATTTTTCTGTATTAATGCTAATTCTAAATATATCTGTGAAGACTCGGACAAAAAAGCCTTTCTTGGTAAGTCGAACCAGTCTAATGTTATAGGGCATGTATCAGTAGTATAATCTATTGATTCTTTACCATAAACTGCCCCCGGAGAAGATATCATTCTTGTAGTCATTGGCAGTGCTGTAAATAGTGCACCTAATTTATCAAAATATTCATTTGAAGAAATATTTATTCTATGATTTATTTTAGCTATATATTCCCACATTTCATCTTTATTAAATTGATTAACTCTTTGTTCAAATTCTTCGATAGGAACTTTTATAGAATTGACATTTTTGATGGGTTTGAATATATTGTTTCCTTTATAGGAAATTGTTCTATCTTTATTTGCAGTATATGGTCCTAGCATATATTTTTATGAAGATTTGTATATAAAAGTCTTTCTATTTGTTACCACTTTCAAGAAACTAAGAGCCCACGCTGAGCACAATACCATAATGGCACATTGATAATAGACATTGAAAACACCATACTTTATTAAAATATCTTCAGCAAAAGTACTTAATACATTATAGATTCCAAACATAATAAGTCAGCTAGTTATAAATGAAATAAATCCTATTAAAAATCCTTTCTTTTTCTTCTTTACCACAATTTATTTAATATCTTTAATTTGATAAATATTGTTATTAAATAATTTTTGTTAAATTATAAATGGGCAAATTAATCTACAAAGAATAATTTATTAAGCCCGCAATTTTCTCTTTTTTGAGATAATCATATTAGCGTCAGGGTTTTAAGTTTTAATTATAACCCTGGGAGATTCTTCAAGCCAGTCAAAAAAGATAGCTTGAAGCCTCTCCTGGGGAAAAAGAGGTGATAGTATATTGAGTATCATTTACTATTTAAATCTTTCGTTTATGTTACCCTTAAAAAATGACAGGATGAAATTAGTATAAAGTAGTAATTGAAATTACTCCTACAAAATACACCATTAAAAATTAGGCACTACAGGCTTTAATCATAGGCACTACACACAAAGATTTTATGCGATTTCCATCGGAGGCTCGTGAAGAAATCGCTTACCGGAACAGGAAGGGAGATTCCAGCCCCAAAAATAGGGGGTCCCTTGGTAGGGAAGAACCGCCAGGTTTCGTTCGACCACGCTTGGGCGGACGAATGAAAATCTTTGATTTACTTCTTTTGTTTAGGTACTACAAACTAAAATTTTCTCCTACAAAGAATTATAAAACAAAACATCTTATAATAGTTTATGAAAAAAGAGGTAGGAGTTAAACAGCAACAAATACACGACATTTTATTCAATAGAGAAATCGGTTGGCAAGAAATAATCTACGATTTAATCAACACAGAACAGCTCGACCCTTGGGACATAAACATAACCCTCTTAACAGAAAAATACCTTCAAAAAATAGAACGACTTGAAGAAGCAGATTTCTTTGTCTCAAGCAAAGTCCTTTTAGCAGCCGCACTTCTCCTGAGAATCAAATCAGAAATTTTGTTAAACACTTACATAAAAAGCATAGATGAAATCCTATTTGGAAAAAAAGAAAAAAAGAAACACATACTAGAAAGAATTGAACTTGACGAAGAAATCCCAGAACTTGTTCCACGAAGCCCGATTCCTCGTTACAAAAAAGTAACATTAAAAGAATTAATTAATTCCTTAAACAAAGCAATAACAACTGAAAATAGAAGAATTAAAAAAGAAATAATTAATAAAAACGCATTAAGGGAAACAGGAATTTCTTTACCAAAAAGAAAGATTAACATCCAAGATAAAATAAAACAAATTTATGAAAATTTATTAAGTCATCTTGGAGAAGACAAAGAAAAGAAAAAAATCTCATTTACTGAATTTGTAGGAACAAGCAAAGAAGAAAGAATTGCTTGTTTTTCTCCAATATTACATTTGGAAAATCAAAAAAAAATCTGGCTTGAACAAAATGGCCATTTTGAAGAGATTCATCTTTGGCTAAAAAAAACTTATTTCAAACATAATCCAGACCCATTTGCAGATTTAAAACAAGAGATAGAAGAAGAGATAAAAGAACTTGACGAAGAGCAAAAACAAAGATTACAAAAAATTAATGAAGAATTTGAAAATCCTTTGGGAGAATAATCTTAAAAACTTATTTTCTTTATTTTCTTTATGAAAACAGCGATTTTATTTTCAGGGGGGAAAGATTCTGTTTATTCTGCTTATTTAGCAAAAAAATCAGGACATAAACTAGTGTGCTTGATTTCAATTTTTTCAAAAAACAAAGAAAGTTACATGTTTCATACTCCTTCGGTAAAACAAGTTAAAAAACAAGCAGAAGTTATGGAGATTCCTTTGATTATTCAAAATTCCTTGGGAAAAAAAGAAGAGGAATTAATTGATTTGGAAAAAGCAATTGCTAAGGCAAAAAAAGATTTTAAAATTCAAGGAGTTGTCACAGGTGCATTATATTCTGAATATCAAAAATCAAGGATTCAAAAAATCTGCGACAAGTTAAAACTAGAATGCATAAATCCTCTCTGGTACAAAGATGAACTTGAATATTTAAAAGAATTAATTAAAAATAAATTCAAAGTTATAATAACAGGAGTTTTTGCATATCCTCTTGATGAAAAATGGCTCGGAAGAAAAATTGATAAAAAGTTTGTTGAAGAAGTTAAAGAACTTGCTGAAAAATACAAAATTCATCCAGCAGGAGAAGGCGGAGAATTTGAAACATTTGTTTTAGATTGTCCTTTGTTTAAGAAATCGCTTAAAGTAATTGATAAAAAAATTTCTGGAGAAAATCATTCTTGGCGAATGGAAATTAAAATTTAGTTCTTTAACAAGACTTCCCGTCCTGTTTCCATAAATTTAATTTTGAACTTTTTTGTTTTAACTTCTTGAGCACCAACAAAGATAACTTTTTTAATTCTATAATAATTTGCATACTCCAATGCCTTTGACGGCTTTCCAAAAGAAACCGAAACATTTTTGCCCTGTCTTCGAAGTTTATTTGCAAGATTAATAGCTTCTTTATCTTTTCCAAGAGAAACAACTAAAGTTTTGTCAATATCAATAATCATATTTGTTACAGCAATCAATCTTTCAATACTAAAAGAAATCCCTGTTGCCTGAATTTTATCAACCATATATGACCCCCCACCACAAATTGTCTCTTTCATTCCTTCTCCTTTAATTTCAAAAACACTACCAGTGTAATACGAAAGTCCTCTCGCTAAAAAAGGAGAAAAAACAATTTTTAGACCATACATTGCACAGGCTTCTTTCAACTCTTTAATCTCAGAATAAAATTCATATTTCTCAAAAAACTTCTCTGGTTTTTTAAAAACATCCAAAAGTTTCCCAGCACCAAACTTATTCAAATTTGTTTTAACTTCTTTCTCTGACAACTTATCTAGTTTATCTATTTCTCTAATTACTTCTTCCTTTTTCTTAATTCCTTGTTCATCTAAAATTTCATTTAATAATTTTCGATTATTAACATAGGTAATTGACTTAATTTTTAACTTATCCAAAATTTCTTTTATCATAGCCAAAACTTCTGCTTCGCTTTTTGCATTTGAACCAACTATATCAATGTCACACTGAGTAAATTGTCTTAACCTATTCCCTGTTACAGGCTCGTCCCGAAAAACAGGCCCAATCTGAAATCTTTTGTAAGGCAACTTCTTTCCTTTCACAATCCGCTTCAATTGAAAAGTAAATTCATACCTCAATGCCAATTTTCTTTTTCCTTTATCTTTCAATTTGTAAACATCTGAAACAGCCTCGTCATTTGGATTTTCCCCTCTAACAAATTCTTCTGATTCAATAATCGGAGTCCGAACTTGCTCAAAATTATACTGTTCAAAAGTTCTTCGAACAATTTCATTAATCACTGAAAATTTTTCAGCATCTTTTCCTGTAAAATCTTGAAATCCTTTAATTATGTCTGTTTTCATTTTAATGTCTCCACAAGATTATCAACTTTTTCCATAATCACTTTGATATCTTTTCTAATCAAAAATTCATCACTTTTCTTTCCTTTAACATCAGGGATTTTCCATACAATTATTTTTAATTTTGATTTCAAGTAAAATTTATTATTAAATATAATTGGGGGCACATCATCTGCCACAATGACAATTATATCTTGCTTTTTTAATAAACTTACGCTTAATGATTTTGATTTTCTTTTAATACCTATTCCAAATTCTTTTGCAGTTTTTCTTTGAAATTTAATTAACTTTTTTTCAATTTCACTTACGACATCTTGTTTAATAATTCCCACACTATTAGCCTTGAGCCCTTTGTTTTTATTTACTTTTTTAAAATAAGCTTCAGCTACTTTGCTTCTGAATACATTGTGTTTACAAACAAATAAAATATTTTTCATTTTCTCCTCATTTGAAGGGTGGAAGCCGGGAGTTGAACCCAGACTTTGCGGACCACAACCACACGCGCTACCATTACGCAACATCCACCATATTTAAATTACTTAATGAAGATATATAAAAGTTTCCAGAAGCCCAGCTAAAAAAATCCTTAATTCCTATGATGGGGACATTTCCTAATTTTAATTTCCATAAAAATACCTATAAAAAAGAGTTTTTAAATTTTGCCTTGAAAGAAATAAAGTTTATTTTAGATTATGGAATACAACAATATTTTCCACCAACAATCTTTGTTGAAGTTGTACATAAAGTGCCATTTTCCATATAAGTGTCATTAGCCATTTCAGTTGCACCGGGATAATTTTCTATACAGGTTCCAAATAAGTCAAGATTACTTTGAGTTACTTCTGTTTCAGTACCAGATAAAATAGATTGAATAGCATACCAAACAATTCCTATAGAAGTCAAAGCTAAAGCAATCAAAATAAGCATAGTTATAATAGCCGACAGACCTTTTTTAGTTTTATACATATCTTTACCTCTATTCCTTAATACAGAGATAATCTTTTTAAATGCTTTTATTAAAAATAAAAATTCTCCTTATAATAAGTTAAAAAATAATAATTGTAATAAAAAATAAAAATTTAAATTATTAAATCTAAATAATACAACAATATTCTCCACCGATTATTCTTATCTCGCCACCCTCGCAAGTTCCATCTTCAGTTGTAATAGTTCCAACATCTGTACAAACAGCGAACACATCAGTAGCACCTTGCTCTACTTCTTCTTGAGCACCTTCTAAAACATTTTGATAAACATACCATAAAACTCCTACAGCAACTAAAGCCAAAGCAATTATAATCATCATTGTAACAATCGCTGACATACCTTGTTTTTTATATTCCATTTTTACCTCCTTTCAATAACTTATAATTTATCGCGATTAATCTTTTTAAATATTTCTAACTTCTATTAAAACTATCTAAAAGTTTGAAATACTCTTCTTTATCAATTATTTTGTCTGATTCTGACAAGCCAATATTTTCTGAAAATTTCCAAAATGCCGACGGCTTGTAACCTTTTTTTTTCAATGCCTGAATAGTAGGCAATTTAGAATCACTCCAATCAGAATATTTGCCTTCTTTAATCCCTTTTGTAATTTCGCTTGAAGATAATCTCAAACCTTTAATGTGCCAGCGACCCAAAAAACCTGTCCACGGAAACTTCTTTCCAAGAACTTTGTAAATCATCTCCTGCCTTTTTGCATTGTCCCTATGTTCCTTTGCCCTAATAATATGGGTCATCTTTTGTTCAATATCATCAACAGTTACAGATAAATTCATCAACGGCCAAACACGATATTTTTTCTTCTGTAAAGCATGAGAGGTTTCATTAATTCTCGCCAACGGAAAATCTCTCATCGCAGGATTCTTGTGTTTCATATTTGATTTAAATCTCAAAACAGCTCCACCAACTTTGTAAATTTTTTTATCAAACATATTTTTCCATCTCTCTAAATTTTCTTTAACACTTAATTTTCTGCAAGGACAATTTTTCTTTTCTTTTGAATATTCTCTAAACTTATCACCAGAACATATGCAAACATAAGCAGAATTTTTTCTAATTAATTTTTCTGCATATTTATAATAAAGTTTCATCCTTTCTGATTGAATTACAATCTTTGCCTTGTTGTCAAAAAGCCATTTAGAATCCTGTTCAATTAACTTGTAAGCCTTCGGATAAATATTTTCCGGGTTTGTATCTTCTATTCGAACATAAAATTTTCCACCATACTTCATAACAAAATCAAAAGAAATGCAAGCAGTCATTGCATGTCCAATATGAAAAGCTCCAGACGGAGACGGCGCAATCCGCATCACAACTTTCCCCTTTTTCGCATTAGGAAGTTCAGGTAAGCCCTCGCGAACTTTTCTCCTTGAAACTTCTCTCTCTAATTTTTCAAACTCTTTTTTCTGCTCGTCCAAACTTAAAGAATTAATTTCTTTAACTATTTCAGAAATATCTTTAATATATTTTTTAACATCTTGCTTTTTCAAACCTTCATTAAACAAAGCAGAAATAATTGCTCCTTGCTGTGCTTTACCATTATAGGCAATTGCATTTTTCAGTGCATATGCTTTTGCTTTTTTCACCAACTCTTTTGAATTCATAAAATCCAAAAGAAAAAGAGGTTAATAAAAGTTATTGAAATCCTAAATATCCAAATTATCTTTTTGATTTTTTACTTTTTTTAAATCACCCAAAGTTATTAACAGGATTCTTTGTCATATAAAACCATAACGCCTTCAAGGAAATTATCCATTTCTTTTTTTCTCCCATTTCTGTACATAGATACTCCTTCTAGGTCTGCTTTTTTTAACCATTTTGTAGTTCTTAAAAACTCATCCCTTCCACAATCTGTTTCTATGTGTTTTAATTGTTCATCATAAATAGAACCTTCAAGAGATTCTCTTTCTTTTATATCTCCATCAATTTTTTTTAACTCTTTCGCTTCTATTTTCATCATACGCTCTTTACATTGTTCTTTTGTTAAGCCTGCTTCTGAGTATAATTTAAAAATATGCCCGATAGCTTTATCACCCCAAGCATACTGATTTATATCTTCTACAATTTCATCTGCTGTTCCAATAAAAATATTTTTTACTTCACTTTCTAATCCATTTTCCTTGCAAACAGATCTTGCATCTTCAAGAGAACCATATAAACCACTTATCAATTTTTTTGCTACTTTTATCGAGAACTTATCTAATTCTTCTTTTTTGGGATTAGATTTTTTAAAATAGTCTATACTTGCAATAAAATCTTTAACATTAGTAGAAGATGTTGAAAAAAGACATCTAGGGCCCCTCTCTTCTAACAGATATTCTCCTATTTGTTTCCAGCATTCAGGTTTAGTTAATCCTCCTGCAGAATAATGATTTATTGAAAATATAAAGTGTTTTAATACCAATGAATCATCAATATTTCTTTTTGTATTTCTATCAAAAAGATGTATTTCCTCTTCTGCATTTTCATGACAAAATCTATCTAATTCCTGATTTCCTGCTTTAATCCAATATTTTTTTGCTAAATCTTTTAAGCCAACTTTATCATAAGCATAACCTAACATCATGGGCTTTTTTTCAAATTCCCATTCAGGAGTTTTATTTTCTAATTTTTTGGCAAACCTTTTCCAAATATTTCGATCTCTTATTTTCTCTGCCATTAAATTATCAAAAACATCAACATATTCATTAGAATAAAGGTCTTCATTCCAATTAGACCTTGTATACTCGGGCAGTGAATCAATTTTAGATTCATATGATTCTCTCTCTGCCTCAACTAATCCCCTTTCTAATTCATCTATTTTTTCAAGGTTGTTATTTGACATTTTAGGCAACTCTCCGATAATTCCCATTATTTAATTCAAGTGCTAAACCAGCATATTGATTAGTTAATTTATCTATAAGATATCTTAAGTTCCCTCTACCTGATTGATTAGTTTTTCTGTTAGGAATTTTAGCATCAGCTACTCTATAATTTATTCCATTCACTGGTACATTGTGAATATTGTAAGCTCGGCTTTCTACTGAAAGAGGGTTTTTTACAAATTCTATAACTCTTGCTATTTCATCCTTTACATTTGGAATATTTACTCTTCTTAGAGGTTTATATTTTTTTATTTTTTCAACGGTCATTTTTATTTATTTTGTGTTTTTAATTACTTTTTAGTAGCACTATAGATACTTAAAATATTCTTTTTATTTTTTTAATAATTGTAGAAAAGTTTATAAAGAAAGCAACAATTGTTAAAATATGGTAAATAACTTAAAAAATCAGGAAATAAAACTAGATTTAATTGATAAGAAAATTCTCTATTCTCTTTCATTAAATTCAAGGATTTCAAAAAAAGAACTAGCAAAAAAATTGAGAATTTCCCAAGAAAGACTTCATTATAAAATTAGTAGATTAACAAAAGAGTTAATTGAACCGGCTGTTGTTTTAAATTATCCTCATCTTGGAATAAAATCTTATATTATTTTAACAGAAGATCTTGAAGAAGAAACTTTAAATAAATTAATTAATGAAGCATCTATTGTTTTTTTAATACAAAATCTTGGAAAATCTCCGTATTATCTTTATGTTTTAACAAATGATATTTTTTCTTTTTGTAAGGAATTTTTACCAGAAAATCATTTTGAAATCTACTCTGTTTTAAATGAAATCCCTGATAGTTATAATCCTTTTAAAATAAAAGGGTCTTTTATCCCTAGAAAACAAAATAAAAATATTTCATTGAGCAAAAAAGATTATTTAATTTTATACCATTTATCTAAAGAGCCTTTAAGCCCTATCATAACCCTTAGTGAAAAAACCGGTTTAGATAGAAAGACAATTTCTTCTAAAATAAAATTAATGCAAGAGGCAAACATTATCCAAGTTTTTAGATATTCAATTAATACTTTTAAATTAGGTTTTTCTTCTTATATTTTAAAAATGGATATTTTACCAAAATTTAAGGAAAAAATTTTATCAATAATGAGGGCAGATAATTATTCTGGATTTGTTTATGAAACCCCTAGCAAATATTTTATGTATTATATGCCTCCTTCACATAGAGAAATCTTTGAGTTTATTAAAAAAATTAAAGAAGTTGATTCAACATCTAAAATAGAAGTAATTCAAACAACAGAAATTTTAAAATTAAATCCTATTCCAGAAAAAGTTCTAGAAATTTTTAAATTAAATTCTAAGAAATAACTAATAACCACTAATCCCGCTTCTCTTTTCTAAAACTTCAATCCGTTGTTGAAGATGATAAATCTGGTTTGACAGTTCTTCAATTTTATTTGTCATATCAATTAATCTTTTTGCAAGTTTTCTTTTTTTATCATCAATCCCAGAAGAAATATCTACATATTCAGAATTTTCTCTTTCATCAGAAGACGAATTTGTGTTTGAATTATTTTGAGAAACAGTGTTTGCAATCGCGCCAAAAAATCCAAAACCCCCGGCATTTCCTGAAGAATTAGAAGACTCTAGTTCATCAGACCTAATCTCTTCAGCTCGAGCTTGCTGTTTTTCATACCTTTTTGTCAAATCAAGAACCCTATCGCTTCTTCTTCTAAATAATTTCATAACAAATCTAGATTTCACATTTATTTAAATTTAACTGATGTTCATTTCAATTTCCAATCATTTTGATATCTTCGTTTAACGCTCCAATGCGAAATTAAAATTGTCGCAGAGCATCATTGATTAAACGAAATTGCTGAAAGAAATATTCACTTTCAAAAAGCTTCTTTCCAAGGGAAAGGAAAAAGTTCTTTTAATTTGACCTTCTGTTTCTTAGATACAATAACCCAAGTATTTTCTAAATTTTTCTCGCTCATATCGTACATAATTTCTCTACAGATACCACACGGGGGAATAACTTTATCTTTGTAAACCGCAACAATTATTTTTATTTCTCTTTCTTCTGGCATCATTTTAAAAAATGCGGTTCTTTCTGCACAAATTCCCGTCTGGATATCTTCCATACTCATTCCCTCGAAAACATTCCCTTTACTTGTAATTAAAACAGCAGAAACAGAATGTTTTTTTGAAACATATTTTTCCTTCCAAAGTTTTTTAGCTTCTCCAATTAATTTTTTATCTTCTTTTGTTAGTTTCATAACAAATCTAAATTTCGCATTTATTTAAATTTAACTGATGAAACATTTTTTAAACACAAATCTCTTAATTAAAACATGGGTGAAATTGACGAAATAATAAAAAAGGTAAGTCCTTATTACAAAGAAAAAGGTGGGCCTGAAATAGAGCACAAAATAATATATGATTCCTCAACAGAAACTTTAGAACCTGTTTATTTTTGGATATTGGATTTTATGAATAATGATCTTGGGCTTTCAACAGAAAAATTAGTTGATAGTTTTACATCTTCTCCTGGCTCAGGACATTTTGGCGAACTCCAAGGAAGAGCAACACACATGCAACAGCAAGGACAAAATATGCTTGCACAAGTGAATACAATTTTAAGAAGCGTGTTAAACATTATTTATGATTTAAAAGAATTTAGAATAAGATTACAAAATTATGATGATTTAAAATCAGAAAATAAAAAAGAAGCCGCACGGCATAGTTTAAAACAAATTTGGTTAGACAAAGTAGATATACAAAAAGGGAACTCAAGTGTAAAGGCCATGGCCCTTGGGCAAGCAGGGTTTCAAACTTTGCTCGACGCATTTTTAGTCGTCAATAACGAAAAAGAAGCTGAAAAACTTGACTTGAACGACAGAGTAAAAAGAATTGTTTCTTCAAGAGTATATGAATTTAATATTTGGCTCACACAATCAGAACAAGAACTCAAAAAAAGATATGAAATGGAAAGAACTTATTTGGGCAGCCAAGTTAATTCATTAAAGCTTTATTCGCGATGGGCAAAACCTTATCTAAAGGCTGCACAGCAACTTGAAATGAAAGAAGGAGGAAGAGAACCAGCGTTAGTAAAAACATTCAATACAATTTTATTAGAATTAACTTTATTAGGGAAAGGAAAAATTGATGTGAAACAATCAGCAATTGCCGGCGACTTTCCAACTGACTTTAAAAAATTGAAAACAAAAAGAGATTATTATAGTTGTGTTTTAATTGATTTCAGATTCAGGGGAATACCACAAAGAGTAGCACAAAGAGGCGACTATGCTTTTGGAGGAAAAGCAGAAATAACTTTCAAGGCATATGCATTAAACAAAGAAGAGTTAGATAAATTAGATAGTGAACTAGACAAATCAGATATAGGTGACGTCCTTAAATTAATTGAAGGTTCAACATCAGAAAGCTTGGACAAATTACAGGATGAAATTAATTTTTTCTTAGACGAAAAAGAAAAGGAAGAAGAAAAAGAAAAACCAAAAGACCAATCAAATCCTTTTTTAGCTTTAATTGGGCATTATGATAAGGAAGAAAAATCAGAAAAACCAAAAGAAGAAGATAAAGATAAACCAGTAAAGCCCGACGATTGGATTGAAAAAAACCATCTCAGGTCTTTCGCAGCATTAGGAGCAATCGACAAAGTTTTCACAGTCTTTGATGTTTACAAAAAAGCACACGGAATGGTTAGTTATACTTAATGAAGAAAGAAATTATTTTCATTTAACATATCCACCTTTCTGTAAACCCCATAATTTTTTGTATTCTCCTTCTTGATTTATCAATTCATTATGTTTTCCTTGTTGAATAATTTTCCCACTTCTCATAACAATAATTCTATCAGCATTCATAATCGTTGACAACCTATGGGCAATTATAATAGCAGTTTTTCCTTTTAATAATTTCTCTAAAGCAAATTGAATATCATATTCTGTCTTAGAATCTAAAGCAGAAGTAGCTTCATCTAAAACCAAAATTTTCTTATTTGCCAAAACAGCCCGAGCTATTGAAACTCTTTGCTTCTCCCCACCAGATAACTTAACTCCTCGTTCACCAACAATAGTCTTCTCTTCTTCAGGAAAATTCTTAATAACATTATCCAACTGAGCAAACTTAATTGCATTCCAAACATCTTTCTTAGTTGCTTTTGGATTAGAGAATTTGATGTTATTATAAATAGTATCATCAAACAAAACACATTCTTGAGGAACAATGCTCAATTCTTCTCTCAATGATTCTTGTTTTACCTTGGTAATGTTTTCCTTGTCAATTAAAATATCTCCTTCATTAACATCATACAAACGATATAACAACTTAATCAAAGTAGTTTTCCCGCAACCAGAATGTCCAACAAAAGCAACCTTTTCACCATTCTTAATATTCAAATTAAATTTATCCAAACAAAAAGCCCGTTTCTTTCCATAATTAAATGAAACATTATCAAATTTAATCTCTCCTTTTTCAACTTTTAAATTTTTAGCATTTGGTTTATCTTTAATATCATTTTCAATTTTACTATATTCAAACAAATCTTCAAAGTCAGCCATTACTTTATAAAATCCTCGCATGCCCCAAACAAATCCAAATAAAGGTCCAACTATACTTCCATAAGCAGTGAAAATAAATACTAATGTACCGAGAGTAAGATTTCCAGCTAAAAAATCCATTAAAGGAAAATAAACTAAGAAAAAAGTTCCAACCCCTAAAATAGCGAAATGCCCAGAATCAAACCATTTATAATAATTCCAATATTTTAATAAAGATAATTTCGTTTTTTCTGTCGCATTTGTAAATTTATTTTGAATATTTAATTCCTTTCCAAAATATTTTATTGAATCTATATTAGTGAAAACATCTCCAACAAATCCTCTTTCACTATCTATATTTGTATTAAAATTCAATTTTGATTCTTGTTGTATTTGTTGAATAAAAAAACTATATGAAACAAATAAAATTGTGATGCCCAAAATAACCAATGCAGAAGCAATATTAAAATAAGCTAAAGTAAAACCAACAATTATTATATTAAAAAATAAAGGAGCAAACTGAAAGGCTAAAATATCTGTCATACCTTCTATAGCGCCAGATCCACGATTCATTCTAGAAATTAAAGCGCCTGTTTTATGAGTAGTATGAAAATTATGTGACAATCTAACAATATGGCTAAAGTATTTTGTCTTTAAGTCTTGCATTAAATTTCCTTCTAAAATTTGTAAAACATGCATAGAAAGCCATTTACTAATAGTTCTTACTATTAAAATTCCAATAAAAATTATTGCAACAATTATTAATGTTTTAATAAAAATTTCTTGAGCTAAACTCCCATTAACAAATTCAGTTCCATTATCAATAACTATTTTAAATAAAAATTTATCTACAAGTAAAAACCCTTCAACTAAAAATGTAAAAAACAATGTTACGAAAAAAAGTGGTTTATACTTTTTCAAAAAATCCCAGTATTCACTAATATTATACTTAAAACTTATTTTCTTCTTGTTTTTTTTGTTTTCCATTTTACATAGTTGATATAATTTTTAATAAGTTGGATCAGAAACTCTAAGCACACACCTCAAACAACAAAGTCGTAACTGGTAACCAGCGTTTCAACGAAACAAACTTTTAATTGTCATAATTAATTTATGAAATCTTCTCTTATAAATTTTTCGGAAAAATTCATTGAATTTTCTATTAATCACATTTATATAGTAAAAGCAACTCTAAATAACATGGAAAATGGAATTATTATGGGTGATTCATTAATTAATCATTATTATAGAAAAGGAAAATTTGAAGATGAAAAAGAATTTCTTGAAGAAAATGAAGAATAAAAAATATTATATACTTCTATAACCTCAATAATTTATGAAAGAGAATGAAGAAGATTCTGAATTAGAAGAATTAATTGATGAAAAAAAACTTAAGGAAATCATTAAAGAAGTTGGTGAAGAATCAAAAGAGCCTAAAACCAATATTGATGAAACCCAGTTCAGAGAATTTTTGCAAACAGAATCAACAGCGCCTGTTTTAGAAGAAATTGCAGGAACACAAAAATTGGGCGGGAAATTTTTTTCTACATCGGGAACAGGAACAAATTTTCAAGATGATGAAAAAGCATTTAGATACGACGCGCAGGCACAAGAAGACGAACCAAAATATCAAGGGGACATTTCTTCTGTAGGACAAGATATAGAAAAACTTGACATAACAAAAGTTGGACGAGATGGTGGACAACCGCAAATTAGAAAAGCAGGATTTGTAAGTTCTGTTGAACAAACTGATTCTTCAATGCAAGAAAAATATCAAGAGGCACAAAGAATTGATATGGAAAAAGTTGGAAGAGAAAATCCTTTTGAATCAAGAATTCAAGAAGCAGAAAAAAAGAAATCAGAATATATCGTGAAATAAAAAGATTATTAAATAAGGTTCTATTTTAATTATCATGGCAAAAGAGGGATACACAATTAGTAATATTTATCAAGGAGGGTATTCTAGTTTCACACCATACAACACAGAAGCAACAGCAGGAAGCATGGGACTTACAACAGACCCTCGTAATGCAAACATCCTCCAAGAAGTTTCTTCAAAATTATCAACAGGTGTAAAACATATTGAAATTGAGTTTGTTTCTCCAGATATGATTGACCAAATTCCAAAACAACAAATGGAAGAAGTCAAACGATTAAAAGCAATAACAGGGATAGAAGTCTCAGTACACGGCCCAGTTATTGATACAACTGGAATTAATCAACAAGGTTTCAGTGAATTAAACAGAGAAAGTTCTGAAAGAAAAATAATTGAAACAATTAATAGAAGCCATGAACTTGACCCAAAAGGAAATATCATTACAGTTTTTCATTCTTCAGAAGGAATACCTGGGACAGAGTGGAAACAAATCCCAGAAGGAACCAAAGAAGGAAAAGCCAAAAGATTGATTGTTGTAAATCGTGAATCAGGAAGATTAGCCCCTCTTGAACAAGAAGAAATGTATTATCCTGGTTCAGAAAAACCTCGAGAAGATTTAACAAAAAAAGAAATTCAAGGATACAAAGAAGGGCTTGTTCCTCATGAAAAAATTTTCAAACAAATTCCACTTCAAAAAGGAGAAAGAAAAACTCCTGAGTGGAAAGTTAAAAATTTAAATGCAACAGAGTGGGATAATTCAATATCTCAATTAATCCTTAACAAAGAAAGAGCAGACGAAATTCTGCAACAAAATGAGATTCAAATTAAACACCTTCTTCCTGAACTTAATAGTGAAAAGTTCAATCCAAATAATCTAACTCCTATGCAAAAACAAGCATATCGTCATTACCAAAATGCTGAAACATATCTTCAAGATACAAGGCAACAAATAAATTCTTTATTTAATAAGGCATACAAATATGGAGGGGAAACCCAAAAAGAAGTGTTAGAAAAATTTTCTAAAGAATTTGCAAAAGATTTATCAAGAAATTCCTTTGATCCTTCTGTGCAATCAGAAGCATTGCATAGTTTGTTAATTAAAATGAAAGAAACTCCTGGTATGGCTCCTGTAATGAATGTTCCTGTAGAACAATTCGCAGTAGAACAAGCATCAAAAACTTTTGGCAATGCTGCTTTTGAATCTTGGAATAAATTTAAAGATAGTGCACCGATTATAAGTATTGAAAATCCTCCTGCAGGTTTTGCATTAAGCACAGGAGAAGATTTGAAAAATCTTGCTGAAGCTTCTAGAAAACAATTTGTAAACAACGCTGTTGAATCTGGGAAACTTTCTAAATCAGAAGCAGAAAAGCAAGCTGAAAAATTAATTGGTGTTACATGGGATGTCGGCCATATTAATATGATTAGAAAGCAAGGTTTTGAAGATAAAGACATTATTAAGGAAACAAAAAAAATTGCACCTTATCTAAAGCATATCCATCTTTCTGATAATTTTGGTTTTGAACATACAGAATTGCCAATGGGAATGGGGAACGTGCCTACAAAAGAAATTATGGAAAAACTTGGTAAAAAAGGTTTTGAAGCAAAAAAAATAATTGAAGCTGCACATTGGTGGCAACATTTCAAAAGCCCGCCTGTCCAAGAAACTTTTGAAGCAATGGGTTCTCCAATTTACAGCGACGGTGCAGGCCCTTATTGGAACCAATCATTAGGATTTCAACAAGATTATTATTCAGGACTTGGTCAAATGCTTCCTTCTGTTAATTACAGTATGCAAGGCTCTGGGTTTTCAATGGCTTCCTTGCCAACAGAACTTGGCGGACAAATGCCAGGAGCACAAGGCTCAAGAATGTCTGGAAGAGGAATGGAATAAATAAGGTAAATTTATAAATAAAATTTTACTACTATAATTAAAGAAAAGATGGTGAAGAAAAAAGAAAAATTAAAAAAGAAAAAAATTAATGTTTCTAAAAAAAAGATTATTAAAAAAGCTAAGCCAGTTAAGAAAGTTAAAACCAAGAAACATTCAAAAAGAAAAAAAGTTGCTAATGAAAATATTCCTTCCTTGCAATTAAGTTCAAGTCAAGATATTGCAATGGATTTTGCAGTAAAGTCTTACAAGGTTTTTGATAGAATAATAAAATCAATTATTCTTTTTGGTTCAACAGTAAAACAAACTTCAAATTCTGACTCTGACATTGATATAATAATTTTAATCGACGATGTTTCAATAAATTGGGACCAGAAATTAATTGCTTGGTACAGACAAGAACTCGACAAAATACTAAAGAAAAACCCTTACGAAAGAGAAATACATATTAACACAGTTAAGTTAAGCACTTGGTGGGAAGATTTAATGAGAGGGGACCCAATCATACTTAATATTTTAAGACAAGGAGAATCATTAATTGATATTGCAGGATTTTTTGAACCATTAAAATATTTGTTAATAAAAGGAAAAATAAAATCTACTCCTGAAGCAATTTATAGTTGTCTTCAAAGAGCCCCAGTGCACTTCTCAAGAAGCAGGATAGCAGAATTAAATGCAATAGAAGGATTATATTGGGCAATGGTTGATTCTTCACACGCCGCCCTTATCGCAGCACACGCTACTCCAACTTCACCAGAACATATTGCTTCAGAATTAAAAGAAACTTTTGTTAATGCTGGAAAATTAAAAATGAAATATGTTGTTTGGTACAGAGATTTATTAGTTCTTCATAAGGAAATTTCTCACGGAAGAATCAGTTCTCTCAAAGGCACAGACATAGATGAATGGCAAAACAGAACAGAAGAATTCTTAGAAGTTATGGCAAAATTAGTTAACGAATTAGTAAGTTAATCTGAATCTGCTTTCTTATATTTATTAGCTATTTGTTTACCTACAGAACCCAAATCTGCAAAATAATTTGTTTGAGCTGCTTTTAATCCAATTGCTCTTTCATAAGATTGTGTAAGCACTTGTTGCATCTGAAAAGCATCTCTTTCTTTTTCATTTAATTTATTTAGATCTATTTTACCTTCCTCATTAACCGCTTTTTGAAATAAATCTGCTTGAGAATAATCTTTCAAATCTTCTGGAACTTCAAAATCCAAATTTGCTCCAGCATCTTTAGCATATTTTTCTAATTCACCAATTTTTGCAATTGCTTGCACTTCTCCAAGTTGTTTTTTTAATCTTGAAACAACATCATAATTTGTAGCATAAGGAGCTTCTTCAGCAATACCTAATTTATTTCTCTCTGCTTGTTTTTCTTTATAGAGTTCGTCCCTTACCCTATTAGCCTCTTCTCCGCCCATAGCATCAGCATATGTTTGTTCACCGCCAGATAATCCAAGTTGACCATAAAGATATGGATTTGCTTTAACTTCATTTCCACCAATTGCAGAGTGTATTAATTTAGACTCAAGAGTAGTTTTAACATTTGTAACTCTATCTCTTTCTTTTTCTCTTTGCTCTTCAAGTGATAATTTTTTTGTCATTTTCTTAATCTTTCTAAATATTTAAACTATATAAACCTTTCTATTTTGTAACTACTACAGAATTAAACCTTTTTCCCGAACTTGAGAGGGAAACATGATGGAACATCTTTGATGTTACCTCTTTTCGTACAAAACTTTTGTATTACCCGGGAGCTTAGATTTAATCTGTTTGAATATTTTTCTTGTAAATGCAATTGCTTTTTCATTTGGAACTGCAACAAAAAAAATCTTTGAATTTGTTTTTAGAATTGCTGCTTTTCCTGACGCCTTGCCATATGCTAACTGCATTCCAGTCTGCATTCTATCTGCCCCAGCCCCAGTAAGCATTTTGTTCTCTCTCTGAATATGATGCGGAAACGGAATAATCTTAAAAAAATACTGTCCTGCAAGTTCCTTGTCCAATTTTTTATTAATAAATTGTCTGCAAGCCTCTAATGCATTGTGCCTGATTTGAACTTTTTCTGTTGAAACCAAAGTCAACTGGTGAGGCAATTTTCCTTTTTGAAGAAGTGATTCTTTTCCCATAGCAAATTTCACAATTTTTTGAGGAGGAACTGTTTTGATATACGATTTCTGCCTTCTTTTACTAACCCGAGTAAACGGAAGAACTTTCTTTTTAGAATATGCTGTTGCTTTTCTTAGTGAAGCCATCTTTTACCTCCAGCAATTCTAAAGATGGATTTGCTATGATAAATTTTAATTTTTCTTAATGAAGCCATTTTATTTCTTTACTCCTAAAAATATTGGAGGACTTTCATAATATTCTCTTATACCCTCATCTTCAATTTTTTCTAAAACTCTCAACTCTTTAAATTTACTACAATCTTCTACTGCGGAAAGATTAGAACATACGTTTTTATATTGGTCTTTCAAATCTTCTAATCTTCCTCCACTTTCTTTGTCTTCTTCTAACTTTCTTAATTCGCGAACATCTTCACAAATAAGTTCATATTCACAAGAATTAGATTCTTTAGGAGGTTGCATTAAACCTCTGCCAATAAGATCTATTTCTCCTCTTCCTGCAAGTTTTTGTGTAAAAGAATTCATTTTATTTCAACCTCAGTGTCGTTTAAATTTTTTGGTTTAAACGATGCATCAGAAGAATCTTTGATTTCAACCTCAGTGTCGTTTAAATTTTTTGGTTTAAACGATGCATCAGAAGAATCTTTGATTTCAACTTCTGTTGTAATAGCCTGTCCTGGCAAACCCTTTTCAAAAATCGCCCGAACAACTCCTTTGTTTCCATGAGCACCCGAAACCTTACCATTAATCACTTTACCTGCAGGCGACTTCCACACAACTTCTTTTCCGACAAATTTCTCAGCGTCTTTTCGCGTTGCAACTTTTGGAATTTCAATCAAAAAATGCCTTTCTGTAATTGTATGTCTTCCACGCCTAAATTGAACAACTTTTCCTTTAACCATAATATTAATTAGAAAAATGGTTTAAAAAGATTGCGACTTAATCTAAGAAACTAAACCTATCCTTAATCCAACCAAAAAATCCTTTTTTCTCTTTAGGATTTTCTGAAACAACTTCTCCTGTAATAAAAGATTGAGAACTTCTCTCCTCTTTCTGCAAATTTAATTTCTCTTCAAGTTCATCTATCCTTTTAATCAATGATTCAATTAATTCACTTTCAATAGTATGAATACATTTTCCTTTATAACATAAATTACTTTCACATTCAAAATTTTGTTCGCATAAGTTTCCCCAACCTCTTTGATTAACAAATCCATAAGTTCTTTTCTCTTGTTTATCAAGAAGATTATCTGAACAATATTGTTTTTCTTTAACATACCCAAAAGGATAACAAATTTTTTCTTTAAAATTCTAACAACCTTTTATAAAAATACAATTCTCTTTAATAGTCCAATCTATTGGATCTTTCTTCAATACATTTTGAATATCTGAAGAATAATTTTCAAAACGAGGATTACTTCTCTCAACAACAACTAATGAAGAACCACTTACTAAACTTTTAGATTCACTTGAAATAGTGCCTGCGTCAGTTTCTCCAGATACAAAAGGTGCAGGATAAGAAGCACTTTGAACAAAAACAATTCCCCCAACTAATATCAAAAACATTAAAATAAATTTAACTTTCATTTTTTACTCTTAGCCAACTCACATCTTTGATTATAATCAATCAACTCATTAATTAAAATGCTCGCATTCTTTCGCGCATCTTCAACTTTGTGCGAATTCAACTTTCCTTTTTTAAAATCTGCACGTGCTTTAACAATATCATTTAAAATTCTCAAATGCTGAATAGTGAACTTACCTTTTTTTACAAAATCTTTTTCAAACTCAGAAATCAAAACCGCTTGTGCCTTCTTGCCTATGCTCGCCTTCAACAACCCAAAAACATCCTCATAAATCTGCTCAATTGTCTTCTCCTGATATCTCTTCTCAATCCTCTTTCTTAACTCCTTCAACACTTTCAAATAAGCATCTGTCTCTTTAACCAATCCATCTATATCTTTACCAGAAATCTTAAACTTTGTATCATGTTCATATTCCTTAAACAACTTAACAGCCTTAACCAATATTTCCATCTCAGATTTCTTAATCATTTTTTCTTTCTTAACAAAAATATCTTCCATTATTGTGACTGTCTCCTTGTGCGTCGGAGGAGGAAGCCCGTATAGCATAACCAATGCCTGCGACGGATTCAACACACTATAATAAATATCAATCATTGCTTCTACCAATCTTCTATTAACCATCTCCTTAGTTTTTTCTGCAGTTTTCATAAACATATCAATTGACTCTTGAGAAGGTCTAAGCTTGCCCATTTTCAACAACGCTTTCCAGGGCATAAACGTCTGTCTGTCGTAAATCGGAATTCCGTCTCTAATAAAAGTAAAAATAACTGGTGAAGCATCTTTAACAGAATCCCAAAACTCTGTCAAAAGATAAGTCTGAATATGCAACTCGTTTTTCACCCCAGCCAAAGCAGCAGCCTCGGCAACATATTGATAAATTATGCTCCTCAATCTATCTCTTAACTCAACCCTTGGCATTCTCTTAACATCAGTATCATTAATAATTATTGCAATGTCAACATCAGAAGTTGGCGACGCTTCCCCTCGAATAAAACTTCCTGTAAAAACATAACTCACAACATATTTCTCAAACTTCTGCAAAACCAATGATTTATGAATCTCAACAATTCTTAAGCCACCTAAAAATCCTTTATCATAAAGCGGAAACGACATTGCAATTGCACCGGCTAAATCAAACTTAGAATCCAAGCACATTTCCCAAATGTCAATCGGAGTTTTAACCTGCAACCAAATTTTATTTTCATTCATTTTCAAAGACTCAATATGTTTTACAATATCATGAGTTATCTTCGGAATCTCTTTAATTTTTTCTTCAGGAATAATCATGTAAAGTTGCATATGCTTTTCTGTTTCTTTAGGTATCTCTTCCTCTTCGATAAATTTCTTAATTGCTTGCGGTGGAAGAACACTCAACGACTTTGTAAAAGGATATTTCTTGACAATAAAAGACTTCAACTTTTCAAGTTCTTTTTTAGTTTTCTCAATATTCTTTTTTATTTTTTCAGCACTTTCAATATTAGGAATTTTAGAAGAATATTTATTATTGAGTTCCATTTCAGGAATATCTTGTTCTTGATTTGTCGCTTTTGTCATGACTAAAAAACAATAACTTTATTTTTAAATCTTTTTATTGAGATTAAATTGAAATGGTCCTAAGCAGAATCGAGGGTCAACGAAGTTGAGTCATCCCTGGGGAAACTGCTGTAAGCAGTGAGATTCTACAATTAGATTTACCAAATACAAAAACTTTGTTTTTGCATAATGGTCCTAAGCAGAATCGAACTGCTGTTTATTCGGTGTAAACGAATTGTCTTAACCACTGGACTATAGGACCTTTAATAAAAATTTAGTTTTCTAAATTTTTAAAGTTATTTGATAACTATTAATTAGAAATATTATTAGTTTATAAAAGTTATTTGTGTAAAAGAATTGAGAGTCGACGAAGTCGAGTCATCCCTTGTGGAAGGCCGAACAAAGTGAGGCAGTATCCCTTGTAGTATCTTAGACACTAAAATAATAGAACTTTCTAAAAAAGAATATAAATTAAAAAAATAAAAAATTAATTGATTTATTTAAAAATCTCATACAATGCATAAATTCCGCAAAGACCTATAAGATAGTAAACTATCGAAGCAGTTATAGCGCTCCAGCTTCCTATTAACGCATTAACAGCATTCCATCCCATCTCACTAAGTCCCCAGTTTATAGCTCCAACAGCAGCCAAAACCAAAGCAGTTTTTTCATACCACATTTTTACACCTCCTTTCATTTGATTTTATTTGATATAAAATCTAACTATAATAGAATATTAATGTTTATAAATATTACATAATTCAAATAATTAGGCGTGGATAGTTTAGTGGTTAGAATATGTCGTTGCCAATCAAAAGAACCAAGGTTCTTTGGAATCTCCTTCCTGTTCAGGTGGGCGATTTCTTCAAGAGCCTCCGATGGAAATCGCAAAGCAAAAACGATGTGACCCGGGTTCGAGTCCCGGTCCGCGCATTTCGATAAGAACCCTTGAGTTTCATTAGAAACTGAAATTTCGGATGACGGAGAGCTTTGAAAAAGCGACCCACGAGTACCGGCTCGCACATAATTTTAAAAATTTATTTAGATTTTTTTAGCTCATCAATTTTTGCATCAATTATTATTTTAATTTTCTTTTTCTTTTTCTTTCTTCCCATTTTTGTCGCAATAATCATAATAAAGATAACTACAATTGTTATAATTGCTGCCGAGATAATTTGATAAATATATGCGTTTTCTAAAAGTCCTGCTCTTAAAAGATATTCATCTAATGTTGCTTTTATTGCGTCTCTCCAAATAAGAGCGATAATAAATCCAAAACTCGCTACAACTGGTCCAATCACATCACTTTTAATTTCTCTTTCTATTACATCAATCTGACTTTTAAGAATTTTAAAAAGTTCCAACTTCGTTTTTTTTGTATTCACCATTTTTCTTTTTAATATAAAGAATTTTTTTTATTTAAATCTTTTGATTTGAAACTTTTTTAAACCTCCTTTTCTTAAAATTAAAATGGAGGTGAATAATCTACGCGATTTCCATCGGATTGCAATAAAGAAATCGCATCGCGGGACAAGAAGGGAAAATCCAAAAAAACCGCTTAGGTTGTTTTGAATGGTTTTTTATTTTCCAATCTTAGGAGCAGTTGCATTAGCAACAGGAATTGTTATTCAAAGAACAATTTTAAAAAAAAGAAAAATCAACATCAAGCTTTTTCAATCAACAGAATTTCTTGCCATCACAGTATCTCTTTTACCATTTATTTATTTTTTCTGGAAGCTAGATACCCAAGCATTTGAACTTTGGAATATTTTCATTTTTTCATTAGTAATTATTTTTTCTCTCATTGCAAACCTCTTTACCTATTATTCAATGAAAGGGGAAAAAGTAAACAACCTCGAACCTGCAAAAATCCTAGAACCATTATTTATTATCTTGCTCGCAATTGTTTTCAGTTATTTAGTAAGCGAAACAATGTTTGAACGAAACTTAAAAATAATCATTCCAGCATTAATCGCTGGCACTGTAATAATTTTATCACACATAAAAAAAGACCATTTAGTATTCAACAAATATTTCATTGCAGCAATTATTGGAAGCTTTTTCTTTGCACTTGAATTAATAATCACAAGACTAATTCTTGATTTCTATTCTCCAGTAACTTTCTATTTCCTTAGATGCTCAACAATTTTTATAATTAGTTTTTTAGCGTTCAAACCAGACTTCAAAAAACTAAACAAAAAAGTAAAATTAGAAATTCTCGCATTAGGATTTATCTGGGCTTTTTACAGAATAATAATTTATTACGGTTTCCTAAAACTTGGAGTAATCTTCACAACACTAATGATAATGCTCGGACCAATATTTGTTTACTTATTTGCCTGGAAATTCCTAAAAGAAAAAATTAATTGGAAAAACATTGTCACTGCTTTTGTAATTATTGGTTGTGTGTTGTATGCTATTTTAGGTTAAGAATTATTTAACTTTTAATATTCTCCCATCCCAGGCATTCCGCCTGTCATAGAATTCATTCCGCCTTTATTTTTAGAAGCAATAACATCATCAATTCTCAAAATCATAATCGCAACTTCTGAAGCAGAATTAATTGCTTGGCTCTTGATTTTATACGGCTCAATAATTCTCGCTTCTAAAACATTCTCAACTTTGTTAGTAAATAAATTCAAACCTGCATTTTTTTCCCCAGCATCGTGCCTTGACCTCAATTCAGTCAAAACATCTATCGGGTCCATCCCTGCATTTTCTGCAAGTGTCGTCGGTATGAATTCTAACGCAGATGCAAACTCTTCAACTGCAAGTTGTTCTCTTCCAGTCATAGACTGCCCAAAGTGCCTTAATCTCTGAGCAAGTTCAATTTCAATTGCTCCTCCCCCCGGAACAATCAAACCAGTTTTCAAAGAAGACGCAACAACACCTAACCCATCTTTAATCGCTCTTTCAATTTCATCAATAATGTGGTCTGTCCCGCCGTGAATTAATATAGTTAATGCTTTTGGATTTTCACATCCTCGAATATAAGTCAAAGAATTTTCACCGTGCTTAACTTCTTCAACAACTTCAGAACACCCTAACACAGAGTAATCCAATTCATTAAGATTACTCACTATTTTTGCCCCAGTCGCCTTTGCCAATTTCTCCATGTCGCTTCTAGCAACTCTTCGGCACGCAAAAATTCCTTTCTTCGACAACAAGTACTGCGCAAAATCATCAATCCCTTTCTGACAAAAAATAACATTTGCTCCGGATTCTTTAACTTTCCAAACCATATTCTTAATAGATTCTTCTTCTTGTATAATAAAACTCTGCAACTGCTCAGGAGAAGAAATAGAAACTTTTGTATCTATCTCAGGATTCTTCAACTCCAACGGGAAATCAACCAAAGCAATCTTAGCATTTTTAACAACAGAGGGCATCTCGCCAGAAACTTTTTCTTTGTCCAAAACAATTCCTGCAATCAACTCAGTATCATTAACACTCTCGCTCTTTGACTTTTCAATTTTAATGTCATTTAAATCAATAGATGCGCCGTCCTGAATCTGCATCACGGCTTTGACAATAATCTCTGCAAACTTTTCTTTTAAATCCTCTGCACTCTTGCCAGTCATAGAAGTCATGGCAATCTGTTTCAACACATCTTCATTTATTTCCCCAGAATTATTATCAGGAGTAATCCTCAACGAAATATCTTTCAAAATTTGCTGGCATTTTTCAGCAGCAATACGATAACCTTTTGCAATAACTGTTGGATGAATCTTCTTATCTAACAACTTCTCTGCATTCTCCAAAAGTTTCCCTGCAATCATCACAACTGTCGTGGTCCCGTCGCCAACCTCTACATCTTGTGTCTTAGAAATATCAACCATCATTTTCGCAGCAGGATGCTCTATTTGCATTTCTTCCAAAATCGTCACGCCATCATTAGTAACAACAACGTCATTTGTCGGAGAAACCAACATCTTGTCCATTCCCTTAGGGCCCAATGTAGTTTTTACAACATCTGAAACCATTTTCGCAGCAAGAATATTATCCCTCTGAGCGTCCTTTCCCATTATTCTTTGAATATCCTCTGGCATTAAAACTACAGGCTTATCTGTCATATAATTTCTCCATCTATAAAAACTAAAATCTGCTTATTTAAGTATTATTGTAATCTAACAAATAGGTTTTTTTCAGACAAAATTTATAAGTAGAAGAATCATATAAAGTTATGGCAAGAGGATTAGTTTCTGACATTATGACAAGAGACCCAATAACCATTAAACCACATTCTAGTTTATTAGATTGTGCCAAAAAAATGGTGCAAAAAAAAGTTGGGTGCCTTTTACTTATAGAAGAGGATAGACTTGTAGGAATTCTTTCTCATAGAGATATTTTATGGGCATTAATAAAAAAATCACAAAAAGAATTGTTATCAATAAATGCAATTGATATTTCTCCAAAAAAGATTGCAAAGATAAATCCGACTAACACAATTGAAGAAGCAATCAGAAAAATGAAAAAACTAAATTTTAGAAAGCTTCCAGTAATTTATGAAAACAAACTTGTTGGTCTTGTCACAGTTAAGGATATTTTAAATTTCAACCCAGAATTTTATCCTGAACTTGAAGAGTTATCAAAAATTAGAGAAGAAGCAAACAAATTACAAAGAATAAAAAAAAGAGACAAGATAGTGGAAGGAATTTGCGAAGAATGTGGAAACTATGATATACTCAATAGATTTAATGGGCTTCTAATTTGTGAAACTTGCCAAAATTCTACTTAGATTTTAAGGAAGGGTTCTAAAGGGAAACCAAGGTTAATTGTGGTTGCCCTTTATATGATTTCCTTCGGATTGCAATAAAGAAATCATTTATCTGAACAGAGAAGGAGATTTCCAAAGAACCATGGGTTCTTTTGTTTAGTAAACTATTTAAATAGAAATTAGTTCTTTCTATAAAGAGGAATTAAAGTGGCAGAAAAAGACAAAATATTTTCAAGCAATATAAGTTACAAAGGGATTTTCTTATTTTTAAATTTCTACAAATTTTGTTATGATTGGCTTACAGAAGAAACAGATTTAAACATATTGGAAAATAAATATTCCGAAACTCTAAAAGGAAATTCAAAAGAAATAGAAATTGAATGGCTTGGTACAAGAGAAGTTACAGATTATTTTAAGTTTGAATTAAAGGTTGTTTTTAAGATAACAGATTTAATAGAAGTAGAAGTAGAACAAGGAGGGGCAAAAGTAAAAACAAACCAAGGTAAAGTAAAGATTACTCTTACAGGAAACCTCATTAAAGATTATGACGGAAAGTTTGAAAAAGATGCCTTTAGAAAATTTCTAAGAAGCATTTATGAAAAATGGGTTATAAAATCAAGGATAGACCAGTTTGAAGACAAACTCTTTGGCGATTGTGACGAATTCTTAAGTCAGGCAAAAGCCTATATGGATTTAGAAGGAAAAAGGTAATTTATCACAGAAATCTTTAAATAGAATTCATATCTTTTTTTATCATGAAAAAAATAGCATTATTACTAATACTCTTAATTTTGCCTTCTGTTTTAGCAATAAACCTAAAAGTTGAAAAACAAAGTTCAGACGAAGTGATGGTAATTGGATTAAATGACCAAACTATTTTTGATTTGAAAATAACTAATTTAGGAGCAACAGATAATTTTGAATTCTATAATTTATTAGGTTTTGAAATGTTTCCTGTTGGAACAACACTGATAAATCAAGGAGAAACAAAAAATATTGAACTAAAAATTTCCCCCATCGGAGAATTATCTTCAAGGGGAATTTATACATTTAATTATTTTATTAGGGGACAGGACGCTTCAGAAATAACAAAAGAACTATCCTTCAAAATAGTTGACTTAAAAGATTCTTTTGAAATTGGTACAAGGAAAATTGATTCAAAATCAAACTCTATTGAAATTTATTTTTATAACAAACTGAACTTTAATTTTGAAGAAATTGATTTAAAAGTTAATTCTGCATTTTTTGAGTTTAAAGAAACATTTACTCTCGGTCCAAACAAAAGAAAGGATTTTACTGTAGAATTAAACAAAGAAGATTTTAAGAAACTAACAGCAGGATTTTACACACTGAATGCAAAAATAAATGTAGAAGATAAAAAAATAGAAATAGAAGAAGTTATAGAATTTACAGAATCAAATATTTTGACAATCACAAAAAAAGATTATGGTGTTCTTATTAATACGAAAATAATCACAAAGACAAACGAAGGAAACATTCTGGAAAAATCCCAAACAACTTTAGAAAAAAATATTCTCTCTAGGCTGTTCACAAGTTTCAGCCCTGAACCAGATATTGTCGAAAGAAAAGGTTCAATTGTATCTTATACTTGGAGCAAAGAAATAAAGCCAGGAGAAAGCCTGGAAATTATTGTCAGGACCAACTGGGTATTTCCTTTCTTAGCAATCTTTTTTATTATCACAATAATTATTCTGGCAAAACAATATTCAAAAACAGACTTGCTCTTGAGGAAAAAGGTTTCATTTGTAAGAACAAAAGGAGGAGAGTTCGCATTAAAAATTACTGTCTTTGCGAAAGCTAAAAAATATGTTGAGAGAGTTAGCATTATTGATCGGCTTCCTGCATTGACGAAAATCTACAAGAGGTTTGGGGGAGAACAGCCAACAAGAATAGATGAGAAAAACAAAAGAATAGAATGGGTTTTTGAAAAATTAGAAGAAAACGAAACAAGAGTTTTATCTTATATACTTTATTCTAAAATCGGTGTGGTTGGAAAATTCGCCTTACCTCCAGCAACTGCTATCTATGAAAAACAAGGAAAGATAAAAGAAACAAAATCAAATAATGCATATTTTGTTTCAGAACAGAAAAAAGAAAAAGTTGATGAAGGGGAATATTAAAAATCCATTCTCCCAGATACGAGATAAAACTGAATGTTATGATACTAACATAATGTTTCAGCTTCCCCACAATTTCTTTAAAGGATTTATTTTAGGCATTATATTTCCTATATTAAATTCATCATAGTCCTTGTATTTCTTCTCTGCTTCTACATCATTCCTTGCCCTTTGTATTCCATATTCTGTATTATATCCTTTTCGTTTCCAATATCTTTCTTCTTTTCTCTCTCTATCCTTAGTCTCCCTTCTTCTCTTCTGACGTTTCATATAATCTTCATCTGTAATCATAGATAAAACTACTGCAACAACTATCCCAAATATAACACTCAATAAAGCATTTCCAGTAACCATGGTTCCAACAAAAAAAACAAAAAAACCTGCAACCAAAGAAATTAGGATTCTTTTCATATTCAATGACTGATAAAACACTATATAATTGTTACTTTTCCAATTCAAATTTTATCCCTTCGCCCAGAACCGATTAAAAGTATTCATATATGAGGAGGATCATTCCTGAGTTTTATTGAGAATAACTATAAAAATCCATCCTCCTAAAATGAATAATAGGCTTTTCCAAAAAGCAGAAAATAAAGTTATACTTTTTTCAATTAATGCCATATTAAAAATAAATGCCACACAAATTGCCACTAAAGTAGATATAACACCTTTAGCATACTCAATAAATTTTGTTTTTCCCATAAATCCATTAAGAAAAACTACTTAATAAATATTAACAAACAAAAATCCCTCCACCACAACTCCCAAATTCGTAAGGTTTATTTATTTTACAACTTTTTTACCTTTACCACATTTTTTACATTTATACAAAAACACAGTCAAAACAACAAAGAATATTGCTGTTCCTAAATAAGCAAAAAAATTTGTTTCTGGTTCTGGAAAAAAGAACAACGCAATTAATCCTACAAGCATGGAAATTATCCAATATTTCATAATATCATTAAGAAAAATGATTATTTAAAGAATACGTCCACGCCGAGATGACTGGGGGGGTTTTAAGATAACTAAATCTGAATATTCCCCAACTGCCAATCTTTCAAAACCATTCTCGCGGTTTTATCTGAATCAACTTCTCCGCCCTTGTTCAAAAAACGTTTCTTCTTTCCAACTTTCTCAATTAAATCCTCTGCATCTTTAAAATCAATCTTGTAAAACCTTTCTAAATCTTTTTTATTGCTCTTCATAATCTCGTTAACTGCAAGCTCAGGATTCTTTACTTGACTAAAAGATTTTCCTCCAACCTTTGCCTGCTGTGCAAGCTTCTCTTCATTTATCATAGAATATGCTTCAGAAGGAATAACTCCTGGGGAATCCAACAAACAAATCTCCTCAGACAACCTCAGCTTCTGAATCCCTTTTGTAAAACCCGCATCTGCCCCGGTCTTCGCAGACATCTTCCCAATCAAAAGATTAATCAAAGAACTCTTCCCTGTATTTGGATAACCAACCACTCCAACATAAACACGCCCTTCTTTTTCAATTTTCTTTGCTTCTTGTTTAATCTTATCCCTTAATTCAGAAATCCCTGTTCTACTTTTACAAGAAACAAAAACTTTTGGACTCAAACTTTTATCCCTCTTCATTGTCAAATCAGACTTATTCAAAACATAAATCAATTGTTTACCTTTTTGATTAACCAACTTCTCAATTTCTTTATTCTGCATATCTTTTGGAAAACGCGCATCAAGAATCTCCAAAACAATATCTGAATCATTAATTACTTTTTCCAACAGCAAAGGAAACTTTCCTCTTTGCTTCTGAACATTCCTCAACTTCTTTGTAGCACGTTTTTGATGCTTTGAGACCATTAACAATCAAAGAATTAAGAGTTTATTAAATTGTGGAACACTCACGTCGGAATGATTGAAGGAGTAATTATCAAATCCCTCCGCCCAGATTCGAACTGGGGATCTCCCGGGTACTGCTTGTAACCGAATTGGCTTTTGGGGCTTCATAGTAATCATAAAGAAAACCTATGGTTTTCATATCAGGTTAACCTGATTATATTGAATCTCCACCTTAGTTATAAACTACAGCCAGGCGCTCTACCACTGAGCTACGAAGGGGTTCCCTTTACTCCAATACCCTCATGCAAATTTTAATTTGCGTAGAAAAGTTTTAAAGAAACTTTTCGAGTTTTGAATTTCCTATTCAATCCTTATACTTGGATAAGGGACAAAATAAACAAACACGAATTATTTTTAAAACTATTGTTTATCAAATTCTCCAAAATATCCTTTCAATCTCAATAATATTTAAATAATACCTATTAGTTGTTTTGATATGGAGATTGATGAAAAAAGAGTTGTTGAAATATTATTAGGACTAATTCTAATAAGCCTTCTTATCATAATGACAACATTATTTCTAATTCCAAAAAACCAAACAGGAAGTTCAACAATAATCACAAATTCATTCAACACATATTACAACACCCAAACAAAACATTTTCCTTCTTACACAAAAACGCAAAGAGATTATTTAGATTATGATTACCATGCATACAAAAAAAAGCTAAAAGGAGTTTTAGGAAACAATATAGAACAATACCTTGTCTATGTTAAAAACCAAGATTACAAAGCAGGATACTTTCGTGTAAATTATTATTTCACTGACTATTACGGAAATACAAAAACCGAATCAATTACTTACTACCTAAAACCAAAACAAAGCAAAGAATTCATTTACAAAAATATCTACGAAAACAAATACAAATTTCACGACTGGAATTACAAAATAATCTCAAAAACTTTAGTATAGAAATGTTTAAAAATAACAATTATATTAGAAAAATATAAATGAGGTAAAAGAGTAATTACTCAAAAAACAATGGGGGAAAATTTAGACGAAAACTTTGATGAAGACGAGTTTTCAGACGACCTTGATTTATTGGATTTAGATAATTAATCCAATTTCAAATTAATTCTATTATTATTTTTTTCTAACTCAGAAAAATTATAATCAATAAAAAAATCCAAACTATTAACATTTATTTGCTTAACAAAAAGATTACTTAATGAAATTATTCTTCCATACCCGATTTTCAATGCCTCAAGTTCAATTTCTTTCACAAGTTTATCATCAGCATAAATAAAAATTTTAGATTCCATAGAATCTTTAAGTCCGTCGTTGTTGATACTCATATTAACATCAAGATATTTTCCACGCATAACCGCGGACACGTTTTCAAAAGCAAGGTCAGGTAAACTCGGAGTTAAATACAATTCATTTATTAACATAAAAATATCGTCGCCAATTGTCTGCTTGCACTTGCTAATCGGGTACATAATATTATTAGAATTTTCAGAATGATCAAATCCCAAAGCATGCAAAAGTTCGTGCAACGCAATATTAGGGTTCTCACAATTAGAATCCCTAATTAACAAAATCTCTCCTTTCAAAATAACACTAAACTTATTTCCTTTTATTATCTTAGAAGGCCCTCCCTCTCCTGCAATAAACAATCCTTCTTCAATTCTATTCTTGCTATCACAAGTTACAAAAAGCTCATCACCAGAATCAACAGGAATAAATTTCAAAACACTGCTGTTCTCAATTATCTCAAACGCTCTTTCCATATCATTCTTTTTTTGCAACGGACAATCATAAATTTTATATGGAATTTTAGAATCAGAATATCTCATATTTTTATAAAACTGCATATCACCTGATTGAGTAACATTAAAACTAAAATCACTTGACTTGGTTCCAAACTCTACTGTTCCAAATGGAACAAACCAATAAACAATAAGACTTCCTATACAAAAAATAAAAAATAAAAAACTTAAAAATATTTTCAGCCCCATAATGTGTTTATTTCAAAACACTATATAAATTTGTTGTAAATAAAAAAAAATAAAAATTTTATTAACCTGATTATTCAGCTTCAGGCTCAGTTTCAGGTTCTGCAGATTCTTCTTCAGGTTCTACAGGTTTTTCTGAATCTTCACTCTCTTCAGGAGCACTAGTTTCTTCGCTCACTTCAGGAGTTTCTTGAGTTTCGTTTGTTTCTTCTTCCATTTTAACCTCGTATTTAATTTAGATATAACTAAAAAGCAAACTTCTTTTTTAAAGCTTTTGAATTCTAATTTGTCTATACTTTACAGAGATGAAATAAATCATAGAAGCAAATAAAATCCCTGTTGTATCGAGGAGAAAATCAAAAAAAGAACAAAACCTTCCTATAACAAATAACTGATGAACCTCATCTAAAACTCCATAAAACATCGCTATAACAATCGCCAAAACAAAAATTTGATTTGTTTTTCTAACAGAAACAAACAAGAAAAAGGCTAAACAAAAAAAAGCAGAGGTATGATAAATAATTGAAATAATATTTATTCCTCCCTTAACAATATCAAGAAAATAAGAAATAGAAGACAAATAAAAAATCATCCCTGCGCCAAAAACAGTAATTAACCAAGATAATTTATTATATTTTTCAAACCACCTTATCATTAATAAAAATATTCTAATTGATTTTTAAAAATTGTTGTGATAGAAACTATTCTTTTCCAGACCTAAGTCTAATCAACTCAGCTTCATCCTCTGCAATTTTCTTCTTCATCTCTTTTATTTTACCTTCATTTTTAATCTTCTTAATATCTTGCTGAGCTTCTGCAATTTTCCTTTCTGCATCTTCTACAATTTTATTATAATCTTCAATATTCTCTTCTTTATCCTCTAAATCTTTTTCCTTATCCTCCAGGTCTTCTTTTTTATCCTCTAAATCTTCTTTCTTCTCTTTTTGTAATTCACTTAATTTTTTAATCTTGATTTCTTTTGGGTTATGTTTTTTGTACTTAATACTCGCTATAACAAATCCAATGATTACAATTAAAAGTAAAAAACCTCCAAAATAAGAAAAGTTCTTTTTTGAAAAAACCCCTTCCTCACCAAAAACAGAAAAACCAGTTTTAACTGCCATAGAATTTTCCTCTTCTAAAATTTCTGTTTCATTTTCAACTGTCTCATTAACTTCTTCAATCTCTTCAACTTCGACTTCAACCCCGTTTTCAAATCCAGGTGTTGGCGTCAATTCAACATTCTCATAAGGAGCCTCTAAATAAACAAATTCTCCAGAAGGATTGTCTAAGAATTTTTCATTAGAAATAAGTTTCTCACCATCTTTATTTACAAAAATTATTAAACCAAATTTATCATAAGCAATTTTAAATGTTTTAGAAATATCTCCATATTCATCAGACTCTCCAGTATATCTATCAGTAATAGTAATTGTCTCTTTGTCTGCATCATAAATTGACATCTGAACTTCAGCAAGCGGAACTGTCTTAATCTTTATTTCAGTATTTGCAACAACCAAAGGCATTACTAATAACAAAGCAAACAAAAATACTATACAACTCTTTTTCATTAATATTAAAAGAAATATATACTTATAAATATTTTTATTCTAAATCCATACCAATAATCTTATAAACCCTCAATCTCCTAAATTATTATTATATGTTGTTAGAGTCTTGGAGCTTAGCTGTAAAGACTTGCTTCAAGAATTATTTCTTGATTAAAGATAATAGAATAATAGATTAAAATGAAAACATTTGAAGAATTAGGTTTAAGTAATGAAATGCTGGGAATTTTATCAGATATGAAAATTAAAATCCCGTCGGAAATTCAGGAAAAGACAATCCCATTAGTGTTAGCTGGGCGCGATGTTATTGGCGGTTCTGCTACAGGTTCAGGAAAAACATTGGCTTTTGCTTCGGGCATTATTGAAAACCTCCAAAAAAATGGAAGAGTGCAAGCTTTAATTTTAACTCCAACCAGAGAATTAGCAGAACAAGTTGCATCTTCAATAAAAAAATTTTCCAAACATGAAAAGCTAAATATTCTCCCAATTTATGGCGGTGTTGATATCAATAATCAAATTAGAAAAATTCCGAACACAGATGTTATCGTCGGGACCCCCGGAAGAATTTTAGACCATCTTCAAAGAAATACATTAAACTTAGGAAAGGTTAAATTTCTTGTTTTAGATGAAGTTGATAGAATGTTTGATATGGGTTTTCAAAAAGATGTTGAAAAAATAATTAGTGAATGCCCAACAAAAAGGCAAACAATGCTCTTTTCAGCGACGATATCCTCGGAAATGGACTATCTTTCTAAAAAGCACACTAAAAAACCAGTAGAGATTTCTGTGGAATCGCATATTGAACCATCTAAACTTAAACAAATCTATTATAATGTTCCAGATGGATTAAAATTTTCATTATTTGTTCATTTGTTAAAGCAAGAAAAAGGAAAATTAGTTATGATTTTTTGCGGAACAAGAAATAATGTTGATTTTGTCGCGAACAATTTAAACAACATTGGAATTAATGCAAAAGCAATTCATGGTGGGATGATGCAAAATAAAAGAAACAATGTAATGGGTGATTTCAATTCAAAAAACAGTGTGAATGTTTTAGTTTGCACCGACGTTGCTGCAAGAGGGCTTGATATCAAAGACGTCAGTCATGTATATAACTACGATTTGCCGAAAACAAGTTCAGAGTATATTCACAGAATTGGAAGAACCGCCAGAGCCGGAAAAGACGGGATTGCAATTAGTGTTTTATGCAGCAGAGACTATGAAAATTTTAGTAATATTTTGAAAGACGAAAAATTAAAAATCAATGAAATAAAAACCCCTTGGTGTGAAAGAATTCCAATAATTATTCAAGAAAGAAAAGGTTTTGGAAGACAAAGAGAAGGCAGTAATTTTAATAGAGGGAGAGATTCTGCACCAAGAAGAGGTTTTGGAAGAAATAATTCTGGAGGAAGAAAAAGTTTTGGAGGACAAAAAAGGAGTAGTAATTTTAGCAGAGGAAGAAATTCTGAATCAGGGAAGTCTTATGGAAAAAATGAAAATTCAGGAAGAAAAAGTTTTAGTAGAGGAAGAAGTGAATCTCGTGAAAACGATAATGATTCTAGAAAACCTAGATTCAATTCAAGAGATAAAGATTCTGTAAGTACTTTTAATGGAAGAAGAAAAAATAAAGATTCTCCCAGAGGAAGACCAAGTACTAGAAGAAATGATAATTTAAAACCAAGGCAAAGTTTTGGTAGAAGAAGTTAATTTTCTCACATTGATTTTAAATCTCTCTAAATCTTTTTCATATTCTCCAGAGTATCTATAATTAAGTGCTTGAGCTAATTGTCTTGCAGGAGTTCTTCCTAATCCATTTATTGCTTGATAAAATAAACCTGCAATCAAATGGTCTGTTTCTTGTGGTTGAAATACTGCTGATGCGTTTTTTTGCGGTTCTTGCCAATCTTTCTCAAAAGAAAACACAATTTCTTTATTTGGTCCAATATAAATTCCATAAATTGCTTCATTATAAGCCATACCAACTATATCTGAAGTTCTTTGTTCTGTTCTATAATCTTTATCTAAAACAGGAATAGGAATATCAAAAGACATAAAATCCAATACCATATGTCTCTCATTTGGAAATAAATGTTCTGTTGTTGCTCCCCCTTTTTGATTTTGAGAAAAAGTTAATTCAACAAGTTCTTTACCCCCTTCTTTCAAAACATTTGATTCTAAACCTGTCTGTTCAACATATTTTATCAAAGAAACCAACAAAGGAACCTCTGTAGAATGATATGCTGAGACAATCCTTCTATCATCATCTATCTCTGGTCTGTATTGAACTTCATTTCCCAAAGAATCAAAAGTTTTATCAGGAGTTATATCTGTTTTATAAATTTTTAAATCATAATTTGAATCTCCTGTAACTTCATTTTTCCACTCTCTTCCTTCAGTATCTTTTGAATTCCATTTGTATCCTCTATTAAAAAAATCTCTAGAATGAGATGCCTCAAATATTATTGCCCCTACTGTTCCAGTAAATGCACTCATTGAATCAAAGCCAAACTCCTTATAATTCCAAATTTCATTTGGGGTTAGTATAAAAGATGAAGGGTATCCTAACATTAAACTAATGTCTTCTAATTCTGTTTTCTCTTCTAATGTTTCTCCTCTTCGTTTTATTTTCCAAGGATTAGATTCAATATTTTGGAATACTTCATTTAATTTTTTTTTAAAAAATTTCTCTTCTTTTGGAAATGTTTTAAAAAACCCCCTTTCTTTCATATCTTCAAACATTGATATAACATCGGACTCCATTAAATGACTATAAAAATAAGGAAAATCTTCTTTAGATTTTTCTTCTTTAACTCTTTCTAAAAGATTTAATGATTTTAATTTTTCCCAAGCTTCTGGATAAATTGTATATTTAAAACGCATAAGACCTAAAAGAATAAAGTATTCTTAAACATTATTATGTTTTATCACTACCTATTTAACTTTGTCCTTTCGCCCACTTTTCAATCGTTTTTCCATTCCACGTTTCTTATTTCTCTTTGGTCTTTTTCTTGCCATTTAATTAAACTATAATTCTTATTTATAAAACTATTTCTTATCTTCTTTTCATGTCTTCAACAATCTTTCCATCTTTTAATTTGATAATCCTTGAAACATATTTTGTGTGCCATGGCTCGTGAGTAACCATTACTATTGTCTGCCCATATTTTTTATTTAAATCTTTAAAAATTTCTAAGACTTGCTCAGACGTGTGGGTGTCAAGATTTGCGCATGGCTCGTCAGCAAATAATATTTTTGGTTTTTTAGCAATAGCCCGTGCAACAGCAACTCTTTGCTTTTCTCCTCCAGAAAGTTGGTCTGGAACCCTATCCAACATCTCTCCAAGCCCAACTTTTTCCAACGCATCCTTAGATATTAAAATAGATTCTTTTTTTGACTTCCCCTCCATTAAAGACAAAGAATACACATTTTCTATAGCACTCATTTCTTTAATCAAAGCATAATCCTGAAACACATAACCCAATTGCGTCAAACGATAATAACCTCTTTCATTTTCAGGGAAATTAACAACATTAAGGTTATTAATTGTGTACTCTCCTTTTGTCGGCTTGTCTAGCAGTCCAAGAATTCTCAGCATCGTGGTCTTCCCGCTTCCGCTCGCACCCATAATCGCAATAAACTCTCCTTGTTTTACTTCAAACGAAACCCCATTCAGCGCCTTCACTATTACATCTCCTGTTTTGTAGTGCCTTTCCAGTTTGTTTATTTTAATCATTGGTTTATCTTTCATTTTATTTTTTTCTCCATTAAAATATAATCTTTATCGTATTTTGAAGTTATTTTTTTGAATCCAAATTTTTCATAGAATTTTAGAATTTTTGTTGAGATTAAAATCATTTTTGGTTTTGGTTTCTTATACTTTTTTATTTGATTTATTATCTCTTTCATTAATTTAATACCAACTCCTTGTTTTTTATATTCGGGATTTGTATTAATCCAAAAAACATTGAAAACAGCATTATCAATCCACGAAGGGATAAATCCTCCAAATGCAACAATCTCTTTCCCCTTTTCTACAATAATATAAGTTGGCTTAAACAAAGATTTAGAAAACATTTCACTCAATTCATTATATGCTAATTGTTTTGGATATTTCGGACTATTAATTTTAATTATTTCAAACATTCTCGGAATATCTTTTTTAATTGCTTTTCTTATTTTCATTTCATCGCCCCCATATTGCCTCCAATATACTTTCTTTTGAAACTCTCCACGCAGGAAGAATCCCTGCAATAACAGACATAATAAGCATTGTAAAAATACTTTCAATTATTAATCCTCCTTGAATCTCAGGAATTATTGTAATGGTTTCATAAAACACAACAGGACTCACAGTAAAATAATACATAAGCGCAAAATACAAAACCAATCCTGAAAGTATCCCCAATGAAACATAAAACATACTGATAAAAGCATATGAAATCACTATTGAACCAGGAGAAATGCCAACTGCTTTCAAAATACCGATTTCTTTTTTCCTATTCAAGACATTAATATAAATAATAATCAAAATCAACGCAGCTCCAATAATTAGACTAACATATTTAGAAACAACATTTATCATATCTATGCTTTGCATAGCTTGTCTCAAGATAGCATCGGATTTTTCATCTGCAGTAAAAACTGGTTCATTAACGCCTGCAGCAATTATTTTTTCTTTTATTTCAGCTACATCCTTAGGATTATTTACTCTTATGACCACACTAGTTGCTTTGCTTTCATCAATACCAAAAACATTTTTAATTTCTTTATAATGAACTAAAGCATTAAGGTCAACAAGTTCAAATGTTCCTTCCATTATTCCTTTAACTTTATACGTTCTTACAACCCCATTGCTATAAGTTATATTAACAAGAGAACCAATTCTCACTCCACCAAGATTATCATAAATTTCAGAACCAAAATAACCTTCTACAAGCATTGCACCTATTATTATTTCGTCTTGAGCAAGGTCTCCTAAAAACTCTCCTTCCTTTATAATATAAGGATAATTTGAAATATCATATTCTTCAGATGGCAATAATCCTGTTATTGTAGAACCTACAACTTTTTGTTTATACTTAATAGATGCTCCAACATCTAATCTTTTTGTTGCAGCCCGCACACCTGAAACAGCCCTTAATTTTTGTAATACATTATCTGCATTATTAATATAAACATTATCTCCACTTGGTTCAACAACAATATCTCCATAAGGATATTTCATAAATTCTGTAAACATTCCAGAAACCCCTCCAATCATTGAAGGCAAAAAAACCAGATTCATAAAAATAAGAGCCAGAACAAAAACAATAAAAGATAATGTCTTTTTATTTCCTCTTTTTATTGAACTCGATGCACTAAGAAATCCAACCCTAATATCATTAAGCATTTTTTCTTATTTTTTGGTTCCCCTTCTAACTCTTTTTTCTTTTTTTCCTTTTACTCCTACCTCATTAGTTGAAGAAGATATTTTATCTTTTGTTTCTCCACTTAAAAGTTGATGTATTATTTTATCTTTTGATTTTTTTGTTCTAATAAAATAATATATTCCCCATCCAAAAACAACAACAATAATAATTGCAAAGACAATTCCTCCAACATTTAATTCTTTATCTAATACATTTACATTTATATTGGTTTTTATTTCATTATCTCCAAAATCATCTTTGTAAGAAATAGTAACTGGAATTTCAAATTCCCCTGCTTTATCCACGATAAAAGTCAAGACAACCGGACCATCTTCCTCTGATTTAAGTGCGCCAATAAAGGATTGTCTTAATCCTTGGAATTCGTGCTCTGCATAAACACTTACTGATTTTGCAGTTCCATCGCCGGTGTTCTCAATTCTCATAGTTAATTCAACTGTCTCCCCTTCTCTTGGAAGAACCGGATTTGTCTTAAGTGAAGCAATACTTAATTCTGCTCGCTCTCCAATAACAGTAACAGGAAAAGAACCAGCGTCGGTTATAACAACTTCTTCGCCATAAGTTAAACGATACTTAAAATGATAAATTCCAGGTTCTGCAACATCAGATGTTCTCATATGGTAAGTTATGAATCTATCTGTATTTGAATACCCCATGTCTCCAATTTCTCTTCGCAACGGCTCTTTAATAATTATCTCGTCGCTAATATCATACAATTCAAAAATAATATTCTTTGCCGAAGAAGTCCCACAACTATCAAGAGTAATACCCACAGTAAAATCCTTGTCAACACCAACAGAACTCGGACTTATATCTGAAATAACTGTTTGAACACACATGTTTGCTGACATAACTGGCAGAACAAGTATTATTAAAAATAAAATTTCTTTTCTCATTTTCACCTCTATATTTTAGAGATATTTTAATATTTAAATGTTCCTAAGAAACCAATCCAACTTCTGATTACGAGGAAGATTCTTAATTTTATACTCACACTTTAAAGCATCAGATTTGTCCTTGCATGGCTTTGCAAAAAGAAGTTTCCTAAAACCCTTATTATAAACATACTTGCTCCCCTTTCCATCTGCATGCGCTTTCATTCTCTTGTCAACATCATTTGTCACACCAGTATAAAACGAACCATCCTCACATTCAAGAATATAAACATACCATTGTTTTTTCATAATAAATAAAAAATATTATTACTTTAAATATTCAACACATAAATTAATTAATTGTTCAAAATTCTTTTCCCTTTTCCAAGATTCAGAAATAAACTCTCTAAGTTCATTATGTTCTTCATAACCATAATCACTAGTCAACAACAAATCTTTAAATTCAATATTTAATAAAACAGTCAAAGCCTCTTTTAAATCCCCCGTCTTTTTTTTACCTACTTCTTTCTCCACATCATTCCAATAAAATTCATGGAAATACAAATGCATAATTTCGTGTCCACAAGTTCCAATTGCTTTCTGAAGAGGATATAATAAAGAAACCATAAAAGAAGGTTCCCGAGGGTTATATGGGCAAATTCCAATAGAGGTAATATAAGCTTTTACTTTTTTGGTATATTTTTTCCCCATTAAATTATCCATTCTAGAAAAAAATTCTTCTTCTATATTATTCCATAATTTTTGCATAGCCTCTCTAAAAACATCTATATATTTAGAAGAATAAATTCTTTTTAAAAAAATTTCTAAGTCTGGTGCGCAATCCTCAAACTTTTTATCAACACAAATCTTTTTCAAAGAATCTTGAATTTGAAAATTCCCATAAAAAGGTTTTCTATTTGATTTATCCCAAATATTTTCTAGATCCTTTCGTTTATCAAAAAAAAATTCTACTCTTAACATATTATTCATTATGTGTCAACCCTTTTATTTCTTTCTCTGGATTAAAAGAGTACCACATTAAAGGGCACCCACCAGAGCATGGCTCATAACAATTTGGTTCATCACATTTACTTGAAGCATTTCTTCTCATTTTTTGTCTAAATTCATGAGCAACTCCTCCGGACATATTATATTTTCCTAAAAAATTTGTAGGAGTAATTATCTTGCCTTCTTCAAATAAATCTAACAAATGAAATCCAATAAAGTGCGTACAAGGAAGAACTTTTCCTGAAGGGTCAATTACAAAATTTTTTCCATGTGACAATTAGTAAGGACCTCCAGAAATATTTTTCTTTATTTTTTGTTCCTTTCTAAAATCGTCCTCAAAAAAACACAAAGGAGTAGGGGTAACTAATCTTGCTGTTTTCCCCTTGGAAATTACATAAGGATAAATCTTCTCAAAAGCCTTAGCAGAATAAAAAGGACTATGTACCTGGGAATTATCAGAGCCCTTCATCAAACAAGGACCACAAATATTAAAGCTAATTCCCTGAATCGGTTCATCAACAAAAGAATCTACAACTCGCTCCAAGTTTCCAATATTGTCTTTAGTAATAACCGTATTTATATTAACAATCATTCCTTCTTCCGCAGCATTCCTAATTCCTTTTATTGCTTGTACATAACTACCTGGAATCTGAGTAATCAAATCGTGAGTAAAAGAATCGTGCCCTTCTATTGAAACAGTAATGTTTTTTAATCCTCTTCTAGCCATTTCTTGTGTGAAGGATTTATCTGAAAATTTTCTCCCATTTGTAATCATTCCCGTAGGGATTTTTTGTTTTTTTTGTTCGTCCAATAAAAAAGGTAAATGAGGATAAATAGAAGGCTCTCCACCAATAAGAATAGTTCTTTTTATTCCTAATTGTTTGAGAAAAGTTACAATCGGAATTATTTTCTTCTCTTCTAATGATTCTCTTGGAATTTCTTCATCAGAAGAAGAATAACACCAGACACACTTATTATTACAATTATACGTTAAAGCTAGCCAAACTACATTAAATCTATCTATCATTTTTGAGAATATACATTAATCTCCGCAATTAATCAACTACCTTCGTTACAATCTGTGCAGTAGCAATCTGAACAATCCCCACCATGGCAATCACAATCATCATGGTATACTACTTGGTCAACCTTGGAAGTATACCTTTCAGAAGAAGATAAAGGTCCTCCATGAAAAGTAATCTCAGAAGCCATTTCTATCAAGTTATTTATCATATATATATATATATAAGTAAATTAAAAAGTATATAAAGATTTAGATTGTATAAAGTACTCTTATAGACACCTAGAAAAATTATTTAAATCAAACAAACATTAAATAAAAATGCCATCGCAATATTATTCTAAACATAAAAATCCTCCTCTTACTGAAGAAGAAATTAAAGAAAAGTATAAAGATATCCAAGAAGAACTAAAAGAAGTTTTGGAATGGAAAAAAGAAACAGAAGCAACACTTGAAGATTCAAATTCCTCTCCTCAAAAAAAAGGTGCTGCTAAAAGGGCTTTGAAAAAAGTTGCGCGAAGAATAGATACTGTTCAGGGCCAAATAATTTATTGGAAACATAGAATAAAAGGTGAAAGCCACTTCAAAGCAAACATAGAGAAGAACGAATACTGGGCAATTTGTCGGGAAAAAACAGAGGAAGAAAAAAAGAAAAAAGATTATAACGCTCTCCCTGATTTATTGAAAAAAGGAAAGTAAACTACAAGATGAATAAAAATGTGATAAAATACTCGGTTTGGGTTTTAAACTTACTAATTGTTTTTGCCTTAATCTGGAGCCTAATTAATTACAAAATTCTTGATCAAGAAGTTACAAAAATCGTAATGATCAGCGGATTATTGGCAATGATTCTTTTTGTGATTTTTTTAGAAGGTGCCCCAGTTTTTGTAGGTTCAAGTATTGCTGTTGCCACAATATTGGCAATGAACGCTTTTAACCCTTGGCTTATTCTTTTATTATTTCTTTCATCAGCAATTGTAGGAAATATTTTTTATTTTTATTTGGGCTATTTCTCAGGGGAGAAAATCTTAAAATATTTTCCAAAGACAGACGTGAAAAGATACAAAAACCTATTTAAAAAATACGGAAGACACGCAATGTTAATTATGGCTATTTCTCCAATTCCTTATCTACCAACATTAGCCGGTATCTTTAAAATGAATTCAAAACAGCAAATTTTGGAAACCTTAATTATCAGAATGATTAGACACTCTGTTGTTTTCTTTGTCTGGTTCCTTATTCTTGTTGGGTTTTAATTCAATATTCATCTTACCAAATTCTTGTTTTAATACATCAATTAATTCCTCTTTACTTATTTTAAATTTCTCCTCTCTTTTTTCTTCCTTAATCTTTTCTATTTTTAGTTCATCAATTTTAAGCGCAACCAATTTAATCTTATTTTGTATTTCTTGAGCCTCATCCTCTTTTAAATTTTTTTCATGATTCCATATTTCTTCTATTTTACTTCTGATTTGTTTTACTTTTTCCAAAATTACATTGTTACTTAATTTTGCCTCTTCTAACAACTCAATTATAGTTTGTCCATTATCTTTTTCAAAATTTGTTTGAAAATCTTCTCTATGTTCTTTAACAATATTCATTTGTTCAGGGTTTATATGAAAAAAATTCGTCAATGCCCTGAAATCAAGAAATTGCTTTAATTCTAAAACATTCTTTTTTGAATCTTCTTTAAGAAACTCAATCTTTTTCTGTTTAGATAAATTATCCAAATAAACAGAACTCTTTTTAATTTTGTCTAAACTTTGTTTTAAAATTGTGTTTTCTTTTTCTTTCACATTTATTTTTTTATTCAAATTTGATTTCTTTTCACTAATTTGCTCCAGAGTTTTATCAACAAAGTTAATTGCATCTAATTTTTTTTTAATTATCAGAAGATTAGTAAAAGAATCTATAACTAGTTTACCATCATCAAAAGTTTTTAATAAATCCTTAGAAAAAAACTTTAAGTTTTCTTTTATAGTCGCCATTTCTTTTCCAATTAAAATTGTGGCTCGTTCATAATTTTTGAATGAACTTTTATTAAAATCAAAAAAAATCTTGTTTACTCTTTCAACTAATTTCTCTAATTTAAGTTCTTCTAAGTTATTCAATTTTTCAATTAAATCTTCCACAGATTCTATGTATTTCTCTCTACTATCAACAACAATATTTTTTATTTGCTCTTTCTCTTTTTTTGCCCCAACATCAAAACCCTGTAAAACTTCTAATTTTTCCTCAAGTTCTTTAGTCAACACATTAATTTTTTCTTTAACCATAAGAATAATTTCTTTCTCATTAAATTCATTTTCTTTTTCTTTATTTTCAACCCATTTTCCAATTTCAGAAAAAGCCAACTTCTCCACAACTATTTCTTGTCTCTTATCAGTCTTAATTATTTTTTTAAAAAAATTAAATATTCCCATGTTATCTTATTAGAAATTTTATTATATAAGACTTATGTAAATTCCTTATTAGATAAATTTATAACTACTATTTCTTTTAATCATATACTAAAAGAGGCTGAATAATGAAAAAGAAAAACAAGGATATCGGAAAATGGGTGTTTTTTTGGAGCATAATAATTTTAATCCTATTTGTGAATTTTTTTTGTGAATTTTTAGAAAAACAAAGAATCTTTGAAATTATTGGACACGGGATTATTCTTTTAGCAGTAATTAGTTTTATATTTTTTTCATTAAAATTAAAAAATAAACAAGCAAAAAAATATATCCTCTTTGGAACTATTTTAATTTTTTTTATAGAATTAATTGAAATTCTCTTTCATATTATTTTTTCAACAACATTACTAATTGAAGCATATCTTTCTTATAATTTATTTATTGAAGCAATTGGTATTTTAATGCTAATGAAAGGATTTAAGGAGATTTTAAAATGATACCAAAAATATTAATAGAAATTATTTTTCATTTATTTTTTGCACTTTTGTTTATAATTAAATCTGCTTTAAACATGGTTGAAAAAAAGAGAATTTTTGTTTTCTTACCGTTCTTCATCATAGGACTTGCTTTTTGTTATAGTTCAGGTTTTATGATTTTCGGTTTTTATGAAAAAGCGCATGATATAAATTTAGCATTAAAATTAATTGCTGTGGTAACAGCTTTTTTTATAATCTGGGAGAGAAAATGGGACTAGGATATGAAGTTGTAGACGCAAGTGGATTGAGTATTGTTTTTGTCGGAATGGTGTTAGTTCTTATAACTCCTTTTATTATATTTTTTTCATATAAACAATGTTCTATTTCATACAAACTTAGCAAAAAAATAACTGAAAGATCAATGAAAATGGCCTTGCTTATTGTGAGTTGGTTTGCTTTTATGTTTTTTAATTTACAAAGTTCAGCAAGTAAGGATTATTCGCAAGTATTTTTGTGGTATTCTACAAATCATTTATTTGCACTAATTATTGGAATCATTATTTTTACAATCTTTTTAATAATGCTTCCTAAATTTTGGAAAGAGTATGATAAAAAATCATTAGTAATTATGTTTGTGTTTGTTTTCTTATCTGTCTTAACAAGAAGTATTTTCCCGATTTTTCAAAATGTTTACTTAGGGCTTATTAACAGAATATTTGTTGTTATCCCTGCACTGGCTGGTTTTTTTATAATAGTCAAATTTGTGATTAAGCAAATAAAAAATAAATAAATTTAAGTTAAACGCCCACACCGAAATAAGTAGAGGAATTTTATTTTTTATTAAATCCCAAAAAAATAAGATTTTTTACGCTTTAACGACTTTAGTTGCTTTCATTCCTTTGTCGCCTTTTTCTGGTTCAAATGTAACTGTGTCATCTTTATCAATAGTTGCGCCATTAAGTTCAGATTTATGCGCAAAATAATCTTTTCCATCTTCTCCAGTGATAAAACCAAATTCTTTCTCCATATTAAAAAATTTTACTGTTCCTTTCATTGTTGTTTTCCTCCGATAAAATAAATAATTTTTAAGGGTTTAAATAATCTCTTATACGCCCACGCCGAGAGACGAGTAACTTGAGGTATTTACACAGGGAGTTTAAAAAAATAAATGGAAAGACACAAACCGAAGTTCACATCTTTCCTTACCTAACCGAAGTCAGATAACCTTAACCGAAGTCAAGTAAAATTAATATGGGATTATCCTTTAAATAAGTTTTGGATTGGAACCATATCCACGCCGAGCGGTTTGTTTTTTGTTTAACACCCTTTTATTTATCTTAGAATATACACGTATAATTCTTTTTTAAAAATTGGTTGCTACCCCGTGGGTGCAGAAAAATCTATGTTATCCCATTAAATTTGCAAAAGGAGAAATTGTTTATGATACAGATAAAGACAAATTTAATGAGGGTATTAAAAGTGATACAATCCTCTGGTTATTTTTTTAAGACAAGAGTTAATTTCTCGAATCTCCCAGTATTTTTTGAAGATAAACTAACCTTAGAATAAATAACTTCAAAATCTTTAAGGATATGGTTAATCCAATAATTTTTGTTCCAAAGATTTCTGTAAACCCCATCTTTACAGATCTTTTTTGAAAAATTTTGATAATAGTCTTTTAACTTTGATTTTTTAGAACATATAGGAATATCTATAATAACAATGGGGGCTAAATAAAACTGTTTTCGTATTAACTTTTGAATATCTTTTATTCTAAAATGTTCAAGTAATCCTCCAGAGATACATGCGTCAAAAGAATTTTTTTTAAATTTTTTATTTATATTAAAAACATCATCCTTAATGATTTTTATTTCTCTTCCAAAGTTCTTAGCATTTTGTTTAATAATCTTAATGACTTTTTCATTATTATCTACTGCAACAAGATTATATCCCAAATAAGAGAGTGAAACAGCACTGTAACCAAAACCACATCCAAGATCTAATATTTTTTTACCTTTAATAAATTTTTTATAAAATTTTAATTTTTGCTTATGTCTTTTTATGTATTCTTTAAATTGTTCTTGTGTGAATACAGGATTCATTATTTCCTTCAATTTAAAATACCAATTAAGATCTCCCATGAATATACAATTTAATGAAGATTTATAAATTTTCATATCTATTAAGATTTATGAAAGTTTTTATCAGAATCAAACCTCCTTCAAAATGGAAGGTAAACCACTTGGAGAGAGGATTAAAAAAACGGAATTTTGTTGCAGAGTATTCTAAAAAAGAAAAATTAGATAATTCTGCCGAAATCTTAATCACCAACTATTTAACAGAAAAAGAATTAAATTCTTTGCGGAATTTAAAATATTTAATTATTCCTACATCTGGAACTGAGAATATCCCAATAGAGAAACTTAATAAAAAAGGGATTAAATTATATCAGAATAAACGTATAATTGCTGAGGGGGTAAGTAATTATGCTTTAGATAAATTAAAAACCCTTATTCCCAGTAAGGCAGATAAATTTCTTAAAAACAAAAGTGTAACTTTATTAGGCTTTGGGAATATTGGAAAATTAATTCATAATAAATTAAAAAAATATGGATGCAAATTTTATATTGTGAAAAAAAATAAAACATCGGGCAATTCTACAATTAACTTGCAGGAAATAGATAAAATTCTTCCTCAAACAGACATTTTAATTAATGCTCTTCCTTTAAATTCAGATACTAAGGGAGCATTATTTGATAAAACAGATTTGATTAAAAGAGGAGCAATTATTGTAAATTTATCTAGAAAAGGGATTCTTAACGAAAAAGCTATTCTAAAGAAAGTTCATGAAAGATATTTTTTTGGAGCAATTTTAGATGTATATTCAGAAGATATTTCTCCGTCTAAAATTAAATCAAAGCATGTTATAATCACCCCCCATATTGCAGGGATTTATGGTGATGCCCTAAATAATATGATCAAATTTATAGATGAAACAATAATAAAAATTCAAGAAGATACAAAGTGATTAAGTGCTAAAGCAAACTTATGAGCTTCTGCTTTTACAATATTTGGTTTTATACCAGATTCTCCCTTATCATAAAATTCTACTTTTCCGTTAGTAACTAATTTTGTATTTGAAATACCATCCCAGTTTTCAGTAACTGGAAATCCTTTTTTCTTTAACTCTAGACTCCAAGTAGGATCTACCTTAATCCATTTATCATTAATTTTAACTTTTAATGCTACATGCTTCCATACTGTATCCGATTCATTCAATATACTTCTAACATCTTTTGGAAAAGGCAAATCTGTCCAATCAAAAACCACATCTTGTTTTTTAACTTCAAAACCTTCTTTTTCTAATAACTTTTTTAATAATTCTGCCTTATGCCTGCAATCTCCTTCATTTAAAGATTCATTAATAGTTTCTTTTTCAAATTTGCATACTTTATAATGTATTTTTTGCACCTTTTCAAAAAGTTCAATTATTTTTTTCTTTTCCATAGCTTATCTTATAAAACTTTATTTTTAAATATTACTTGTTTAGATGATATTTACTAACAACATATCTAATTCTTTCCCAGAATCATTTCTTACTATTTTCATCTATTTTAAACGCAACCACAATATTTAAATATTGTTATTACTTTATAATGATTAAATGCCAATCAAAATTATAGAGAAAATAATGGATGGGAAGTACCTAGAACCCTCTGATTTGTCCACAATGGTAGAGCGAATGAGGGAAGGAAAACTAAATGGCTTACAATTTGTGTCTTTTTTAACAGCTATGGAAACCCGTAATAGAATAAATGGAATAGATATTAATGAATGTGCTAATTTCATTAAAGCCCTAAGAATTCCAACAGAGTCTTCATTGGAGGGAGTTTTATGTAATGCTGGAACAGGTGGCGGGTGGACAAAAACACTTAATATTGGAACAGCTTCTGCAGTGATAATTGCTACTTCCGGTATCAATACTCTAAAAATTGGTTCAAAAGGGATAACAACAAATAGTGGAAGTAGAAATGTTCTGGAAAACTGGGGGATTGATACAAATGCTGATGTAGGTAAAGTTATATCTTCTGTTGAAAAAGCTCAAATAGGATATTTTGATTTTTCTAAAATAGTACCTTTGGGCGAAAGAGCTGGGCTAAGAAGTCCTCTGCATTACTTAGGTCCTCTTTGTAATCCTATCGATCTCTCATATAAGGTTTTAGGTTGTATAAAAGAAGAGCATCTAAGAACAATAGAACCTATTCTTGAAAAATTATGTGATAATTATCTTCTTTCCTTTAACCCGAACATAGATGAGATTTCATTAACCGATCCAACTTTAATAGTAGAAAAAAGAAATAATAAACGTAAAGAATATATTTTTAATCCTTCTGAACACAAACTACCCCATATTTCTTATCAAGATATCGCTCATCCAGGAGATGTGAAAAAAGGTGCGGATATGCTCTGGGAAGTTTTGGTAGGTAACAAAAAAGGATCCATAAGAGATATTTTATCCCTAAATGCAGGCGCAGGTATCTATTTAGCAGGTAAGGAGAAATCAATAAGAGATGGTTTTTATTCTGCTCAAGATCTTCTTGAGTCTGGAAAAGTTAAAGCGAAATTAAATGAATGGAAAAAATACCAATCTACATAATGAGTCGTGAAAATATATATTCTGAAATTGTTAGAAGAATCTCATATTCTAAAAGAAGATTAGAAGAATTAGAAAAATGCAAATCTAGTTTAAAAGAAGCTATAGATGCACAATTCTCTAATGTAGATTCTTATCACGGCTTGAAATTTATTGGATCTGCGGAAACAGGATTATGCCTAAAATTAAAAAAAGATATTGATGGAGTTATATTGTTGGCTCCTTTTGAAAAAGATGTTTTTAGAGAAAAAGTGGGGGGACTTAATTCCCCCCTAGAAAATATTAATTTTACTGAAAGATGTAGATTTGTTAGAGATCACTTTACAGGAAATTACCTAGGGTATGATTTAGCAATAGGGGGAGTAGATGCAAAATCCTCTCCTTCAACCAGCATAGAAGGGGATCTAATGTTTCATCCAGACTTCACAAAAAAATATCTTGGACCCCAACAAAAAGAAGATGTTCTTCTTACAAAAATGTTTTTTAAAAATGCAGGAGTTTACGGAAGAGATGTTGGAGGAGGTTTTCCTCTAGAACAACTAGTTGCATATTATGGTGATTTTGATTCTGTTGTGGAGGCTTTTTCAAAAGGTGAAAATATATCTATAGATTATTCTGGAAAAAATAATGGGTTCGAAGGCCCCTTAGTTATAACTTATCCTTTTTGTGGTTTACAAAATATGTCTGCAGGAGTAAATGAAAAACAATTTAAAAAATTAATAGATTATTCTCAAAAAATAAAAAATTCTCCAGAATTATTTTTAGAAGATACTTCAAAAGCATTTACAAAAGATTTTTGGGATGTAAGGTCTAACAAATGCGGAGAGACAGAAGAATATTCTACTCCAGATGTATACCTTAATCGAAGGGAAAACAGATTACTAAAAAATTTCATTTCAAAAACTAAAACTAAAAGAATATTAGATTTAGGGTGTGGTAATGGTTGGAGCAGACCACACATAAATCCTGGAGAAAATTGTGAGTTTTATGGAATAGATTTTAATGAAAGTGCAATTAATAATGCAAGAGAATTAGCCATTAAAAATAAACTAAAACAATTTCATTTTGAAGTAGCAGATATGGAGAAACTTAGATTTGATGACAATTATTTCGATTTAATTTATTCTAAGCGTTCGTTAAGTAATCTTCCTAGTCAAAGAAAACAAGAATTAGTAATAGCGGAATGTGCAAGAACTTTGGAGAAGGGAGGAACATTATATATTCAAGATTTGTTTTTAGAAGGTTACCAAAATCTAAACGCCCTTAGAAAAAAATTTGGATTAGAAGAAATCAAATACCCCAGACACGCACATCTTTTAGAAGATAGGACCCTTAGAGAAATGACTCAAGAACATTTCGATATTGTGGATGCAAAAGATAATACTACTCCATATTACTTTATATCTAGAGTTATTTATCCTTCTCTTAAAAGGATTACTCGTGGAGAAGTCAAAAGTGAATCTTTAACTAACCGCTTAGCCTCTTTTCTTCCGTCAATTGGAAATCTAGAAATAAATAAAAGATATGCTTTTAGGAAAAAATGAAAAATAAAATTTTAACAATAGGTTTTGAAGGATTACATAGGGCTGGAAAAGGAACTCAGATAAAGATGTTTTCAAAGTATTTAATCGAAAGAGGCATACCTTCTCTTATTACTAGGGGGGATGGATCAAGAGCGGGAATGAATTTGGCCCCATACGACCTTCATTCTACTTGGTGGCAAGGAAACTTGGCATATTTTAAACAAGAACCGATATCAATTGGAGAAAAAAAAGAAAAGGCAGATATTAAATACCAAAGATTAAATCGTGAAGCTAAAATTATCGGAAAGAGGACATTACCCAATTTAATGAGAAAAGAAAATAAAAATTTAGGAGTAATGCTTATGGATCGGACATTTATTTCTAGATTCTTTTTTTGTAAACAAATAGATTCAACAGTAAGTTTGGATGAATCTTTAAAGGTTTATGATCCGAACAATAGGCAAGTCGAAATTATTATGCCTGATTTAACTTTTATATTGGATGCCCCTAAGGAAACCTTACTAAATAGAATTTCTAAAGAAGAATGCAATCCCGAAAAATGTGATTTTAAAACCAAGATAATTTCTAGTCATTACGACTTGTTTAATGAAACCTGTTCCGAGTTAAGAGATAGAAAAAATGTTTATTTAATAAATGCTACAAATTCTCTAGAAGAAATTCATCAAGAAGTTTTAAAATATTGTAAACCTTTTATCTTTAAAAATGAGTAATAAAATAATGATGTTTGATTTGGATGGAACTCTTTATGAATTTAATGAAAATTCTTTTAGAGATACCTCAATATATCTTGATTTGAAAAAGAGATCTATACAATTTATTTCAGAAAAATTAAAAGTAAGTGAAGAACAAGCAGGAAATATGTATAATTTTGTCGCTCAAAAGTATAACTTCATTTTAAGTACTGGTTTCCAAAAAGAATATGGTCTAGATCGGAACGAATATCTCAATTTTGCATGGGATATGGACCCATCACACCATATCCAAAAAAATGATAAATTGTCCCCTTTCTTCTTAGAATTGTCCCGAAATAATAATCTTTTTATCTTAAGTGATGCTCCTTTAATATGGATAAACAAAATTTTAGAATACTTCCAGATAAAAAAATATTTTAAGAGAATTTTTAGTGGTGGAGATATGGATCTGAGGAAAAAAGGAGAATTGTATCCCTATGTATTGAAAACCTTAAACATAGATGCAAAAAATTCAGTAATGATTGGGGATGAATATCTTGTAGATGTAATTATTCCGAAAAAATATGGTATAAAAACTATTTTTTTGGGCAAGGAATCAAAGGGGATATCAAATTATAAGGTTAAAAATATTTTTGAAATAAAAAATCTCTTATAATTCCTTACTTTTTTTCCATTTAGAAATTGCTTTTTTTTTGATAGAATCTCCAAATTTTCTCCATTTACAATATTTTAAAAAATCTTTTGGATTAATAAAAAGCCGATTATTTACAATTCCTATTGCAGGATCTTTTGTTTGAGGATTAATTTTTGAAACATCTGCAATATATCTTAAAAGATATTCTATTTCTTTATTACCTTTTAGTTTAGTGGCTTTAATATATCCTAAAGGAATTATATTTTTAATTTCTATATCTGCTTCTTCTTCAACTTCTCTTAGGAGAGTTTCTTGTATTCCTAAATCTTGTGTTTCTGGTTTGCCCCCAGGTAATCTCCAACTTGCTGCAGAATTAACAATAATTATTTTACCTTCTTCATTAAAAATGAAGGCATAAACTTGCCTTACTGAAGAAATTTCGTCAAAGTTTGTTTCTTCTATCCATTCTAGTTCATATTCTGTGCCATCCTTTTTGGTTATTCTATCTTTCATAAAAAAGAGAATTTATTTTAATTTATAATCTTTTTGATAATTATTAAACAAAACATTTATTAAAATAAATTGGTATGATCAGTCATGGCATAGAAAGGAGTAATCTTAAAAAATTATTCCATTAATTTGCTTTTTCCATTTCAAGTATTTTTCTTTATGTTTGTAAGGATCTATTTTCATTCTTTTTGTAACCAAGTCGTTTTTAAAACAATCTTGGACTTTTCTTGAACAAAAAAAACTCTTGAAAATAACAAAAGACTAAGACGCCCACGCCGGGAGGCTTGCAAAAGTGATACACTCTCTAGTTAATTTAATGAGATATTTTTGTTTATTTTCCAATTAACCAAGGATTCCAAACTAATAGAATAACAACCGAAATAGAAGTAACCAAACAACTCCATATAGCTTTTGTGAATTGTTCTATATCTACAGCACTTTCCATAAAAATTATAAAACTAACTATTGCTATAATTCCTATTATGATACTTAATACATCTTTTATTTTCATGCTTAATTTAAGTTCTTTAAATTTATATATTTTTTTATTTCTTATCTCTCACAATGATCTATTGAGCGATAAATTTCTTCAGATTTTGGTATGTTAAACTCCTGTTTTAAAAAAGGGTGTATTGAAATATATCTCATTCCTCCTTTTATTTTATCTTCCTCTTTAAGTTCAGAGAGGAATTTAGGTTTTAATTTTGAAGGCATTATATAAAATTTATCTATTTGAATTTCTTCAACCACCTTATTTGAGAGATTTTTATAAATAAGACTTATTTTTATTTCACAACCCAAAACACCATTCTCTTTTAAGAGAGTGATAAGATGTTTAAAGGGAATGGTTTTTGAAGGGGCAGAAAACTTCTCTTTTTTACCGTATAATCCAAAACTAATATCTTGAACGAATTTTCTACTTTGATTTAATTCTAGTTCGGGATAATTATTATTTTCCTGAAATATCTCTAATATAGAACTCCCTAATGAATATTTAATTCCCTCTTCTATAAAATTTTGTTGTTTTTTTATATCCCAATCGCCTATTGTAGAAATCATTATCTTTTCTTTGATTTTTTTTATCTCAGGATTTATAATATGTGCTTCTGTTTTAATGGAAACGCCTTTTGCTATTGTTCGTCCTTCATTAAAAAGATATAAAATTATTTTATCTTCTTCATATTCCTTCTTTGAAATTTCTATTCTTGGGTCTTCTTTCCTCATTAAATAAATAGATTGATTTTTAGAAATTTCTTTTTGCGAGTTAATTATCTTTGTTTGTCTAAATAGAATCCATCCTTGAAAACCTAAAATTAATAATGTCCCAATTCCTAAGATGATTTCAAATACCATTTTAATTATAAAAATCCATGATCCTTAGATATTTATGACTTTCTATTCCCCATTCAAAAGATTATTAATCATCTCCTCAATCCTATCTAACTGAGAATCTTTTCTTAATTTTTGCCTGCAATATTCAGAAATAGTCAAGCCCTTCTCACTAGCTTTCTTCTTAATTTCATTAAGAAACTTTGTTTTCCATCAATACATGAAGGTGAGAGTTCTTTCCTGCCATTTTTTTCTGCCTCTAATTTCTTTATTTTATTTATCATCCTCTCCACCATAATATTCACTTCTTCTATTTTGTCAATTATTTCAGCTCCAATATCTTTTTTAATTTCCATTTTATTTGAACCTTCTCTTATAAGGATAAAATTTCTTTTTTGGTTTTTCTTTTTCTTCAACTACTTTCTTTTTACCAACATTATTCATTTCCTCTTTTCTTTTTACTTGAAAATGTCTAACTTTATCATTAATTAATTTACTAATTGTTATTAGAAGATATGATTTTAAATCTCCTCTAAGTGTAGAGGGTTTAACAGAAATACAATCAATGTCTAATTTTCTATATGCATCTAATTTTGCTTTTTTGCCTTTAAGATAATCCGCAGTTTCTAATCCAAAATATTCTATAACTATTGAATATTTGGGCAACCAAAAATCAGGATACCATATTCTTAATTTTTCTGTATCATTATCTTTTGTTTCTTTAATTAAAAGGGGGTATTCATATTCATAATTAACATTATATTTTTCTAAAATCTCAGCTATTGCTTTTTCCCCTTTAGTCATTTCTTTTGGCATTTTATCAATTAATTAAGGATTTTAGTATTATAAATATTTGGTAACTCAAAAGGTAACCTCTCCATATAAATATTGGTTACTCGTCTGGTATATGAATAATCCTAATACCATTAGTTTTGTTGCGAGAAGTAAAAGGAGGAGAGAAATACTTCTTAAACTTAAGGAAAAATCTATGAGTCAATCAGAGATTATGAAAAAAACAGGGATGTATAAAGCACATACTTCAAGGGTTTTAAAAGAACTATTTAATAAAAAATTAATAATTTGCAGAAATCCTGAAGATAGAACATTCAAATTCTATAAGATAACTTCTTTAGGAAAAAGTGTTTTGGAATCTGTTAAAAAATTAATTTAAATTTCTTTTATAATCAGAACTTCTTCTCCTAACATGTCAATTATTTTTACGGCAATAGTAGTTTCCTTTTTCGGTATTTCTACTTCATATTTCCCTTCTACTAAATCATTCTTTTTTTCTGGAACATCTGAATGAGTAATATTAAACACTTTTCCATTATAATTATTATCAATTAAAATAACATCAATCATACTTCTAAAGTCAGGAATTTTCACTTTTATCAGTTTTTCTTTATCATTCAATCTTTCTATAATTGAAGGAGATATAAATCCTTTAATTTCTATGATTGCTTTTTCTCCTTTTCTCTTTATATCTACTTTAGATTGGGTAGGTTTATGAATTAAGAATTTTCCATATTTATCATCTGTTCTTAATTCAATTACATTAAATTTATTTACAGAATGTTTTTTATTATAAGTTTCAACCCAAGAATCTATAGCTATTTCTTTCCCTAAACACACAATTGTTACATCCCTATTGTCATTAGGTCTTTTCTTTAATTCATCTTGAATTAATTGTATATCTAATAATGTTAAAGGATGATTAAAATCAATAATCTTAACTAAATTATTTCCTAATATCCCTTCAAAAAACAAATCTGTTTTATTTCTTTCAATCCCTAAATGCTGTATTGCAAGTTCAATAGCTTCTGTTCTTAATAATTGTAAATCATAATCATTAACTTTGTAATGAGAAAATGAAGAATATTTTATATCCTTTTGATTTTTAATAATTTTTTGTAATCTTTTAATTGTTGTTTGTATAGAACCTTTATTTATATCTGCTCCAATCCATCTTCTATTTAATTTTTGAGCTACTGCTTGTGTAGTCCCAGAACCCATAAAACAATCAAGAATTATGGAGTTTTCTTTAGAACAAGTTCCAATTATCAAATCTAAAATCTTTTCTGGTTTTTGAGTTGGGTATTGAACATTTTCAGAGCCTGTAAATGCTCCTGCAATATTCCAAACATCTTCAATTAATTTTGTTTGATGGGTATCTGAATAATCTTTATTCTCATAAGTTCTGCCACCCATTATTCTTGCATATTTTGCTCTACTTTTTGTTCCTTCTGAAACAGGGATTTGTGCTTCCTCTTTATTAAAAATAGCATTTTTACTTTTAGTATAAAAAAGTATAACATCGTGTTTTCTTGGGAAAAAGTTAACTGCTCTCCCAGAGGTATTTGGATAAAACCAAATTATCTCGTTTCTGAAATTATCTTGTCCAAAAATTTCATCCATAATTGCTCTTAAATGGTGAACTTTATGCCAATCACAATGTAGAAAAAAACTTCCTTTATCACTTAATAATTCTTTCATTAATTGTAATCTCTCATACATGTATTGTAAATAATTATCATTACTCCAAATATCAAAATATTGAACTTGTTCTCCTAATGAATGTTTTTCGCCTTCAATTTTTTCTTTATCTTTAATCCCTCTTAACTCTATTTTTCTAATATAATCCGCCCCACTATCAAAAGGAGGGTCAATATAAATCAAATCAATCTCGCCTCTAAAACCATTTGCAAGAAGACAACCTAAAACTTCTTTGTTATCTCCGTGAAAAATTAAATTCTGCCAATTTTTCTCTAAATCCTCAAAAGTAGGATTTTCTAAAGGTTTTGATTTTTTATCCTGATTAAAGGTTTCAACTAATTGAGCAGGGAAACTCTTAACAAACTCTAAAGGTTCTTTTCCAATCCATTGCAACATTGGTCTGCCTTTTGCTTGTGATATTTTTATTTTTTTTTCAGTCATTTTTTATAAACCCAGTTTTTAACTTTATCCAATTCTCCAAATTTTAAATCATCCTTATCTGTAAACAAAATCTCGTATTTAAGATTATCTGGATCGATTTTTTCTAATTCTCTTATAGCCATCTCTTTTTTTTCTTCATAAAATTGTTCGGCCTTTACCTCTACAATTAAAATTTTACCATTTTTCTTCCTAATAACAAAGTCTGGAGCATAATCTCTCCATTTCCCTTTTTTATCTTTATATTCAAATAAAAATTCTGTTTTATCTCTGCTAGTTAATTGACCTGTAAAATAAATGTCTTCTACATCATCGGGATTTTCATTTAATCTTTCCAGAATGTCTTTAAAAAATTCTACTTCTGGATTACTATCCATTTTATAGGGAGAATAGTGAAAACCAAAATTTTTAATATTATTTTTGAAATTTTCATATTTCAATAATAAATGTTCTTTGTTTTTGTGATAAATTATCTCTGCTGTGTAAAATTTCTTCCCTTTGATCTCTTCTTCGTCAAAACCTTCTTTTTTTATTAATGCTAATGATTGTTCAACTTCTTCTTCTGTAATTTTATATTTTTTATTTTGTTTATCTATTTGTTCTTGAAGTTTCTCAACATGATTTTTGGGTATTTCTCCATCTGGATAAATGCTTATTAAAATATCATAAATTTTTTCTAAATCTAATCTATAAATAGATGAAAAATTTGTAGCAATTTCATAAATATCTTCAAAATCTTCTAGAAGAATTATTTTTTGTATTTCTTTTTCAGATAAAAGTTTTTTTCTTTCTTCCCTATCTTTAATATCATAGATTACTCTATGAGAAATTTTAGATTTGATATCTGGCTTATTTATTTTAATTTCTCTAATTGATTTTTCATCAACTACAACTTTCTTTATTTTTCTTTTGATTAAAATTGGAGGGATCTCAATTTTCTTTAATATAAGTTTCACCCTTCTCATATCTTGTTTTGTCATTTCCAATATCTTTAATGTTTCTCCATAAGTTTCTTTTAATTGAGAATCTAAAACATTTACATTATCCTTTGATAAATATATTCTTGCTTTATGTTCATTGTTGGGTATTTGTCTTAAACAACGAGAAGATGCTTGCAAAACAAAATTATTGCTTGTTTTTAATTTCCTTGCAAGTGCTGTCGCATAAAGAGAAGGACAATTCCACCCTTCTGTTCCCATATTGACTAATAAATAAATTCTATAAGGATTTGAAACCTCATTGATTCTATTATTAAAATAATCCTTTTTCTTCTCATCCGATTTATTATTAACTTCAAAAACCACAGAAGGATCTAATCCAAATTCTATAACCTTTTTCTCAACAAATGATTTAATCTTCCTTACATCTTCAGTTTGAGGGAAATAGATTGCTATTTTTGATTTTGCCCCATTATAGATTTTTACATCTTTATAATTCTCAAAAAAATCTTCCAAAATTTTTTCAACAAAATTTTTCATACTTAAATTATCATAAGCATATATGCTATCTTTTACTTCTTTTAATATTCCATCCTTAATTCCTTGCGATAGCCCATACCAAAAAATAACATCTCTCAACATTTGTTTTTTATAATAAGGAGTTCCAGTTGTATTAACCACTACAATTACATTAGTATTCTTTGCAAGATAATCAACAGTCTGCCTAACTTTTTTAAGCCCTTTGTCTAAAGATTGCCCATAAGTATGATGTGCCTCATCTGAAAAAAGTGCTAAGTGAGGTAAAGAAGCTATTGTCTGTAATCTTAAATTTGCTATTTCCTCTTCTTCTTTTTCCTTATAATTATGTAAAGTTCTTTGGACTACAAAATTTTTATTTCTTTTTTGAATTCTTATCTTCTCTGTATTTGTAACTATTATATTAAAACTACTTTTCTTTTGAACAGGAATATCCTTTTCTTTATCCTGAGTATATGTTATTTTTACATTACTTAAAAATTGTTTATAATATCTTTGAGGAAGAATTTTATCAAAAGGAATATCTGAAATTTCTTTTAATGCTCCTAAAATAGTTTTCCCTGGAGCAAAAACTAATGCGTTTTTAACAAAATTATTTTGATATTCTAAAGCCATAGCAAATTCTGTAGCTATTATTGATCCAATAAGAATAGTTTTTCCAGAACCCATTGCTAAAGCTAAAATATAACTTGGATAATTTAAAGTCAATGATTCTCTGACTGCTTGTAAATTGAATTTTTTAACAAATTGATTATTTGTTTTTATCTCTTCTATAATCTTACCAACACCGCCCTTAAGAGCGATTTGTAATATTTCTTTATTTTCTGTCGGAACCCCTAATGCTGTTAATAATGAAATATCATCTTCATATAATTTTTTATATAAATCAAAAATATAGGGTGTATTTTCAACAAGTCTAAGATACCAATAGGTTTCTAATGCCTCAAATTGAGCTTTTCTTAAATATCTCAGAATTTTGTTTCCTTTTTCATCTTCATAAAGATTATAATTAAGTATTTCACTGATACCTTGATAATCACAAGGATAATTTTCATTTCTCCATTCCTTTACTTTTTCTCTTAATTTAGAAGGAACAAATAAATCAATCATAACCATCTAAATAATCTCAACATTTTAAGTTTAACTGTTCTTCTCACAAAATTTATTTAAATAACATTCATCACATTTGGGATTTTTCGGATGGCAAAACTCTCTTCCAATTGACCAGCAAGGATAATCAAATACTCCTGGATATTCTGGATTCAATTCTTTTGCTTTATAAATAATTACTTCATTACTAACACCCTTTTTTACAAATCCCACTCTTTCAAATACTTTTCTTATCTGTAAATCTGGAGAGATATCAATCCCTAAATAATCACTCATTTTTACCTTAAAATTTCTAGCAAGAATATTGACAATCATAGTTGAGATTTTGATCCCCACCCCATCAAATTCTAATAATCTTCTAACAATTTCTGCACTATTTTTTGAATTCTTCCAAATTTTAGAAGCATCGCCGCAATAATCTTTTTTTATTTTTTGAATTGCCCTATAAAAATATTTATACATCTCTGGAACTCTCGGATGTAATTTCTTTCCTAAGAATATTCTCTTAAATTCTTCTTCTGTTATCTGAGATAACTTTTGAAATTCAAACCCTCCAATTTCTTGAGATATTTTATAAGGAATACTCCATGCCTTTTCAGCAGTAGTTCTCCGATCCATAATAGATCCCAAAATAAATGCATGAGGAAAATTCTCAATATCATTCATTAATTTATCTGCTTCTTTATCCTTAGTAAATTCTACAAATTCTCTATTTGATTTTAACAATTTATTTCCTTTTTCGATTAAAATTTTGACTACTTTTTCTTGATTTTTCATTCTTCCTTCACATTCCCAAAACTATTTAATTCTTCCTTCAAACCCTTAACAATCTCAACCTCCGCTAAGGTATCTAACTCACAATACTTTTCTAGATTATCCATTACTTTCTTTTTTTCTTCATCACTAACATTTTCTAAAAAAGTAATTCTTTCCCATTCATAACTTGCTAATGCTCCATTTTTAATATCCATTTCACGATAAGATAAATCACTCATTACCGGCAAGACATATTTTATTGAAGCACTGCCTTTTTGTTTTGGATCATAATACCAAAAGTTTCTGAAAACATCCCATAGGTCTTTGATTCTAGGAAGAATGTTTTCTTCATACCATTCTTTAAATTCTGGAAAAGCCATTTGACATTCATTCATCACGCCTTTTTCAAAGCCCTGATTATAAACTAAGATATCACCTCTTTTTCCCAGGGTATCTTTGAGGGTCTGGATGAATTTTGGTCTAGGGTCTGTTTTGCCTTCTGCTAAGAAAGAGATGTGTTTTAGTTCTCCATTGGGTTTTTCTTGGATATGTAATGAAAATTGAAATGGAATTCTTTGATAAGGTTTCATCCCATCAAACTTAGGAACAGCTGGATTAATCGTTTCAAAATCTAAATAATAAATTGGATATTTTAGATTTTTCAAAAAGAAATCAATTTTCTCTTTATCTTGATGAACTCCTCCTTTTTCTACGAGAAGTCTTTGAATTTTTTGTTTGTCGTTTAACTTGATATCATCTGGGACTTGGTTTAAACATTTAATTCCTCTATCATATAATTCAAAGCAGTTTAATTTTCTCATTCTATAAAAATCCATCACGCTATCTTCAGGGACATCTTTCCAACAATTTTCTTTTAGAGGACAATCATAAGGGTCAGAACAATAAATTCCAATAGAACATTTTGGCTCGTCTTTGGATTTAATAATCTTTAACATATTTTCTATCCTTTTTTCAATACCTTCAGAATATTCTGGAATTTTATCAGTTACATCTGTTTGAATAATAAATTCTTTAGGCTCAATTTTTCCATTCCTAACATATTCATTATTAATATGCATAACAAAACATTTTCTTATTTTAAGCCCGGCTTTCTCGTAAACATATTTTTGAAAGGCAACATCATGCAAATTAATTTCTTTGACTTTAGTAGCACTTTTAACTTCAATAATATCCCATTTATTTTCCCCAACTGGAAAAAGAATATCTCCTCTTGAAAATAAGTCATCAACTAAAACCCCTGCTTCAAATATCGGTTTTCTTAACATTAAAGCTTCTTTAGTTCCATTAAGATTTTCTCCAAATCCAAGATCAGATAAGTCAGTTCCTCCATCAAAAATCTTTGTAGCTAAAACTCCTATTAGATTTCCTACCTTAAATTTTTGCAAAGTAAGTTCATCTGGCTTAGGAATCTTTTCTTTTTGGTTTTTAGTTATCCACAATAATTTTGGACATTGCAATCCTAAAAGATAATTTGATTTTGTTAACATAATTATTTGTATTGATTTAAGATTAAAAAATTATCTGTTTTCTAACGAGGGCGAAAATTGAATTAAACAAGAAAATGGACTAAAGAGATTTCATCTCCTTAGTTTCTAAATTTTTTCGTGATTTAAATCAATTTTGAAAGCACACCAAATTTTAAAACAAACTTAATCAATTAGAAAATCAGCCGTTTCACTATCGGCTCGTCAAGTCTCACCTTTTCTGTTTTTCTAACAAGCCCTAAAGGATTGTTTAAATTTGTTTCTTTAAAATTTTTAGTTAGTCAGAATTCTCCTTTTCTTCTAGATCTTCATCAAAACCAATAAACATTGGATCAGAAAACCAACCTTTATTTTTACCACATACAGGACAGATTAAATCATTTTCAAACAATTGTTCTTCTGAAATATTTGCTCCACAATTTTTACAATTATATCTATCAAAAGGATCCATTTTTAATAAGGAGACCTCTTCCTATAGGGAGGATCTTCATAGTCTCCTCTTAAAATTTTATTTATCTCTGAATCAAAACTAAACTTAACTACCTCACCACATTTAGGGCATTTGAAAAGAGAAGAAAGAAAGGAATATTGACTTATTTGAAACTTAAAATTGTAAAATTTTCCAAAAGCATTTATTTGTCTATCTCCATATGATTTTGAAATATAAAAAGCGAAATTATCAATATCTGTAAAAGATTCTTTTACAATAGAAATATATTTTAAAACATAATTAAGAAGAGTGGATTGTGATTTAACTTTAGAGATATCTATTTGTTGGCAGGGTCTTCCAGAAGAAGATTCAAATTCTTTTTGAATTCTTGGAGGCCTTATTATCCCTTCATATAACTTTGCACATTTTCTATTTGCACAATAAAACTTTTCTTTTTCTTTATTCCATTTCAAATAATTTTGACCACAATGTTGGCAATGCCCTCTATAAGTATTATCAAGGTAGCGTGAATAAATAATCGAATGAGCATGTAGATTCCAACCTTTTCCTTTGTTAGTAACTTCTATAACACAAAAACCTCCGTAAATTCTAGAAGTAATGTATTCCTTTCGAATGAATTTGCTAAAAGACGCTCTAAGATGATACTTTCCTGCTTCATAACCCTTAAACGTAATAGAACATTTAGGAGAGATTCCTTTCTTGGTTTTTCTTTTTGGAAAAGTTTTAGTATAGGTAAAATCATCAGTATAGTTTTTTGGGGAAATTGTTAAGAAACGCCACTGGTATAAACTATTATTTTTATGATATTTTAAAAAAGGTAATAAACGTCTCCGAATACGTCTTTTTCGTTTCTTAGAACAATTGGGACAAAAAGGCTTATTACATGAATGATTTAATTCAATAGCCTTAGTTCCACATCCGCAAGTAGCCATAATAAAATTATTACTGGGAGATCCACATTTTTCAATAAGTCTTAATGCTCTTCCAGGATATCCATATTTTCTAAGATGTGAACTTATTTCTAATAGGTTAAAAGAAGGTCGCTCCGCGACCTTTGGGGAAATCCCTAATAGGCTTGGCTCCTGCCTAAAGGCAACGGAGCCTTCGCCAGAATGATTTTCTAATTTAGAATTAATAAATTGTTTCATGTTTTTCACTTTCCAATTTTTGTTTAATTTCTGAACATATCTCAAGGAAATCTCTTACTTGGTCTTCTAAAGATTCTAAATTAATATTTTCCATAAAACATCTTTAACAAAAACTCTTATAAACCCATTAATATTCAAAAGATTAATGGCTGTTAATAGAAAGGACATAATAAAAGAAAAAAAATGGAAAGGAATTCTTACAAAAAGAGGGAAAGAAATTTTTGAGTTATATTTTTTTAATGAAATGAGCCAAAAGGATATTAGAAATAAATTGAATGAAAAAGAAAAGGTAAGAGATTCACAAGTTTTATACAATTTAGTATCTGACCATACAAATGCATGGGAGGAATTAGGATATCTAAAAAAAAGGAAAATTCCAAATCCTGAATCTAAAAGTAAATTTCATCCAAATAAAGATGTTTACTATGCTACAATAAAACCATTTTTTGATTATACCAAAGATATCCTCTCCATTCTTTCAGTTAAAGAGAAAATAAAAAGAGGGCAATTAATAAACATCCCAGAAAAACTAAAAAAGAAATTTAGAAAAGAGCCCAAGCTTACAAAAGAAGAGATTAAAGAATATGAAGAAACAGAATTTGATGAAATAGAAAAAGAAATTCTCGAGCATATTTTCTCTATTGAACAAGTAAGAAAAATAGTATTTCATGGAGAAAATTTATTTGAAGAAAGTGTTCATTTTTTAGAAAGGATATTCTTCTACAAAACAGAATTAGATTGGCCCCATAGCATAAGTCATTTTTTTAGGAAAAGTTTTTTTAGTAAAAATAAAAAATATGTCAAATTAACTAAAGAAATTTATTTAGATAAATTAGAAGAAATTAAGGAATTTGAAAAGATATCTATGAAATATTTTAGAAAATTAAGAACTAAAATAAAGATAATTTCTAATTTCAGCGATCAGGATTACTTTAATTTAACAATAACTAATGATCTAAGAAAATATCAATATATGCCTTCCTATAAAGAAATAATGGAAGAAAAAGACAAAATAAAAAGACATATGTTAGTAAGAAGGTGGATACAATTATATTTTTTTGATGAAATCCCAGAAGGATTCAAATAATTTTCTGCTTAACTTCCTTTAATACTTCTTTTTGTTCCAACATCATCTTAATCATATTCTCCATTTTAGCAACTTTTGTTTGCATTTCAGATAATTCAGTATTAGTCATCTGTTCATCTAATTCTTTATTTTGCATTCCTGACCTAGAAATATAAACATCTGGCATATCAGAACTAAAAGCCCAACCATATCTATAACAAAGTTCTTGTCGATTAAGTCTTGTTGCATAATATGTCGCTGAACTATGTCTAAATAAATGAAAATTAATTGATCTTTTCAAAATCTTTTTTCCTAACCTCAAAAGAAAAAATCTTGCACTTGTATATGTTCCATCAAAAATAGGATCATCTGATTTTATTGGCCGTGTAATTGAATTACCTTCTTTATCTTCTCCAATTTTAATTCCTTCTTGTTCTCTTTCTTTAATATATTCACTAATGGCCTCTAAACTATATTTCCAATAAAGAGAAATAACTCTTCCATTTGTTTTTGAATATTCTTCTTTCAGAGTTAGTTTAGCAAAATTACTTTTTCCTTCTGGTAATTGAATATCTTCATATCTAATATTATGAAACTCTCCAGCCCTTGCTCCAGAATCAAATAGAACGGCTATTAGAAACCTCTCACTAGCAGATTTACAAGATTTGTATAGTTTGGTTATCTCAATCTCTTTTAGATAATCTGGAGTTTTCTTAACCCCTCTTGTATCCAACCAATCAGTTAATTTATTTCCTTTTGTCTCTCCTAATTTCCACTTCAAATAAATTTTTAATCCTCTCCGAATATCAACCTTAGTAGCATTAGAATATGCCTGGCCTCTAATACTCTGTAATTCTCCAGAACTAAGATCTTTCTCAAACGTTTCCACATCCTTAATAGTTATTTTGTTTTCTGGCTTATTCCAGTATTCCAAAGGCAATTTTAAAATGTCTAAATATTTCGATTGTCTAGCCTCAGAAATCTTAACACCTTTGTTTACTTTTCCTAATTCAAGTTCTTCAAGAAATCGAAGAAGATTCTTTTTAACAATCTCCGGAACTTTCCACTTCTTTAAATTTTTCTTTCTTGACGCAACTCCTCTATTATGAATCTCTATTTTGATATTAGTCATTTGAATCTCTAAAACATTTACTTATTAAAAAAACTAAAAGAGTTTTGGGGTCTTTAATTATCAAGATAGAATAAAGTAGAATTCCAATATTTCCTAAAACAAATAACTTAAAGATAAAACTTTCTTGAGCAAAATGAAATAATAAAATTCCTCCAATAAGATCCCAATTAAATCTTCTCCAAATCTCGCCACCAACATCTTTTATCTTATCATCTAATTTTCCCATAAAAACTGCAAGAAACACGCCTTTTTAAGGATTGTGTAAGTGTTGCAGTTTTGCTACACGCCCACGCCGGGAATTGAACCCGGGTATCATCCGCGACAGGGATGTGTCTTAGCCATTGGACAACGTGGGCATACTAATTACTATAAGAATTTGTTT
>Ga0207996_1000072_pt1 | contig 91267 bp, 93 predicted proteins | sample AntAceMetag02UKG_FD_184773 | JGI IMG/M metagenome (GOLD analysis project Ga0207996, IMG submission 184773) | Saline lake microbial communities from Ace Lake, Antarctica - Antarctic Ace Lake Metagenome 02UKG (SPAdes) (version 2) | ecosystem: Environmental > Aquatic > Non-marine Saline and...
CCTTCTCTCAGGCTTCGCATAATTCGTTGCCTTACTATGCGCTGAGTTCTGTACCGACCTGCTGGTTAGGCTTTAGTCGGGCTGGTTTTCCAGCTTGCTTACATTAGCTTTCTTGGCGCACGGGACAGATCACTTAATTATCTTCCTTAAAAATCGGGCTAGCAATCTGGTCAAAACGAACCCATATCTGGGTTCTCATACTACCCACTCTACCTAAAATAGAAAAGGCAGCCCTAATGGACTGCCTTTTCTATTCTGGCGGAGGAGGTTGCAACCAATTCGAACTGGCTGTGAAATACACTCTAATATCAAGATACTACCCGTTAAAGACTACCAGAAGATAACTCATAAGATTCAGGAATTATGTTTATTGGGTATGTCTCTCCAAGATATAGCCAAATCAGTTGGCATTAGCAAAAAACCGCAATTAAATCCTTCAAACGGGTATAATTATTAAGACAGGCTGAAAAAGCTAAGATACATATGCGACATAGATAGATGATTAATTAAGCAGAATGTTTTGCTACATATATACTTAGCAGTTTACGTATCATCTTCTGGTATTTCGTATGTTTTTTTGTAGCTTGTTTTTTGAAATAATCCAGACTTGATTCCTCGATTCTTAGCGTTACTTTTACCGTTTTTTCGGGAACAACTAGTTCGTCAGGTGACGGCAAATAATCCTTAACTCTAGTCAATTTCCCAATAGGCATATCAGAACTTTTAGTCTTTTCCTTCATAGTATTTACCTCCTTTTCTCCAAAAACCCGCACCGATTATTCTGATCTTTCCAGCTCTATAAGTAAATCTCACAGTTATTATTCTATTTTCGACTTTTCCAATACAAAACAATCTTTCCTCTTCAACACTATGTTTTGAATCCTTATAAATTTTTCTTTCCGGATCCTTAAAAGCCTGCACAGCCGTCACAAAATCGATTCTATGTTTTCTTATATTTGCTGCTTCTTTTTCATCATCCCATTCAAAACTGATATTTTTATCCACTGCCATATAATCATTATATCCTATATTGACTATTTGTCAATACATTTATACATATTATTATACATACAATTAATGAAGCATATGGGATTGAAAAGGATTCAAAAAGGCATGTTTTAAGATAAATGGTAGCAGCTACCATTTACTTGTGACTTTTACAGTCTCAGTGGCGGAAGAGGGAGGATACTTAATTCTAGAATATCCTGCCCCTTTAATCCTATAGCAGCCCTAAAAACTTTTCTTTCTTTTTATCTTTGAATAAATCTTCAAGCAGAGTATCAACTGCTTTACTTATAGAATCATCTGTCATCTTCTTCGGCTGATTATCATCGTAGGCAAGTGTTGACGGAGGGGTAAATCTTGTTTCAATTCTATTATTCCACAATATCTTGCCGCTTTTAACGTCCTGAAGATAGAGCCGAATCTGGACATAACAGTTTGAAAGTTTTGGCGGAATATTGGCGCCCGGGCCCGATCCCATATCGTTGCTGTAAACATACTTGCTAATCCCTGATGAATCCGGGAGTCCTTTTTCGTATCCTTGTTGATACACAAACGCGCCCGCCCCTTCAACGAGTCCGCCGACTGTTGCCGTTAACCACCCGTTTTTGCGGTTTAAACTCTTCGTTTCATTAAAACCATATTCAATAATCTGTCCACGGATAATTTTATCAGCTCCCAACGTATTGCCTATTTCTCTTACCTTGCCTTTCGAGAGGCCAACTTTCACGCCGTCCAAGACCTTGTTATTGCTAAAATCACCCGTCGTATCCTGAGACATCATATGAACAAGATTTGCCTGTTGTACTTTTTCATGAGGGTTGTTCATCAGTTCCCACTGAGGGTTCGACACATCCTCCACGTTTTTATCCATTACCGCAATAATTCCTTCCTCAATCAAAAAACCGTTAACATCTTCCTGATTGAGGACAGTGATCCCCCGCGAAACAAGTCCGTCGGTGATCGCCTCCATTACTTTTAAATTGATTCCATAGCGAGGATTGCACAGGAAAGACTGTTCTTTCGAGTAATCCGCAAGCGGGAAAATCGCCACAGTATTCATGTCTTTGACAACGGTCTGCGTTGAAATCTTCTCGGCGGTGACATTTGTTTTGACAGGTTTCACCGTCGTCGCAACAGGTTTTACCGTTGTCGCACAACCGATAAAGCTCATAAAACCGGCTAGAATCACAAAAATATACATTCTTTTAGGCATTTTTTTCTCCTTTATAAAATATTTTTTCATAACAACTATTCTTCACCAGTATAGATACTGTCATTCGTGCCCTCTGACAAAAGTTTTTCTCCTTCTTTTTTGCTGAGAACATATGATCTCACACTTTCATCTGCTCCTCTGCCCTTAAGAACAATAGTCGCCTTAACAAATATCAACAGATCGATTTTCTTTGTGCTCGTTACCGTCCTCCTAAAAAGCTCCCCGATAAAAGGTAGATCAGATAAAAACGGAACACCTATACGCGTTTCTTTCTTTTCATCTTTGAGAAGGCCACCAATAACAACCGTTTCCCCGTTTCCGAGTAAAATCTGTGTATCAGCCTCTCGCGTTTCGAGTACCGGATAAGTTATTAGCGGTATACGCGTATTTGGTTCAATTATTGTCATGTCATAAAGTCTTGATGTCACCGTAGGATGGAGGATCATATTTATATATTTTTTATTGCTCACTTGAGGCACTACGCTCAAACGAATTCCTACTGGCAAATAACCATTAAATTGGGCGGAAACAGTCGGTTGCCCGACAGCGCTTGGGGTAATCTCTGTCGAAAGAAGAGGTATCTCCGTTCCAACAACTATTGACGCCTCCTGATTACTATACGTCATAATCTTAGGCGCCGAAAGAATATTCGCGCCACTGTTTTCTTCCAGCATATGCAATATAACCTCTACCTGTGTATTAAGCAATTTCTCCATCTTGAATTTAAATCCGCTGGTATCCGGATTTAAACCCGTCGAATTTGGGTTAAACGACGAGGGAGTCATATTTGTGTCATATGAGAGATTTTGAAACCCCATTTTTAGATTTTCAAGAACTGAGGCTCCTCCCTCGGTGAGCTTTTGGGTCACCACGTGCCCACCGTTACCGGCACCCAAGAGCCCCGCTTCAATACCATTAAATCCGGATCCCCATTCAAAACCGATATCGCGCAGAACATCCCGGTCTACCTCAACGATCTTCGCTTCGATCATGATCTGATAGGGCATCACGTCAATCGTATTAATAATCTGCCGGACATTCTCCATATTCGAGGGAACTTCTCCAACGAGGAGCGTTCTCGATTTACTCGGTTTTTTTTCCGCGCGTTCTCCGATGCTCATTTCGGGCCTGCCTGCTGCTCCTCCACCTCCCCCCCCCTGGTCTTTTGGATCTCCCCTGAAAGACCATCCGGTTTGTCCCGCCAAACTAAGGATTGTGACGCACCCACGTGCAGAAAGCAGTCTGGGAAGACTAGATTCCTCACTTTTTGGATCAAGCAATTTCTTAACATCTTCCGCATCGACATATTTAAGCTCAAACACTTCATAAATGAGTGGGACACTGTTGGCTATAATTTTATTGTAATCACTAATCTCTATAATCTTTTGCTTTGTCCTGATCGTTATAAAATCCCCTGGTTCAATATCACTAATCAGTTTATCAGAGGGCTGATATGTTAAGTTAGCCGTCCGCATAATTGTCTCAAATGCTTTCCTCCATGGAACAAACTTCCCGTCAGTTGTAAGCGTCACTTTTACATCAACTTCTTCCCCTACAGAGATATAAACACCACTAATTCCTGATATGTCAGACATAACATCCCTGATGGGTTCGTCTTTGTAGTCAAGGATAATTTCGTTAATTTTTTGCTTTTTCCTGATTGTTATAAAATCCCCTGGTTCAAACTCACTAATCATTTTGTCAGAGGGCTGATATTCAAGTTCAGCTGTATTGATAATTGTATTAAATGCTTTCCTCCATGGAACAAACTTCCCGTTAGTTGTAAGCGTCACTTTTACATCAACTTCTTCCCCTACAGAGATATTAATACCACTAATTGCTGATATGTCAGACATAACATCCCTTATGGGCTTTTCTTTGAAGTCAAGTTTAATTTCGTTTTCTACCCCTTTAACCTCTTCTTTCAAAACACTCTTTTTTTCCGGGGCATCCTTCTTCGCGAGCTGATCAAGTTTCTTGATCGTTTTCTCAATACTATTGAGATACCGGGGATAATCTTTTATTATTATTGACCGGGAAGAAACGTTTGGCTCGACTTTTCCTTCATCGGATAAAAGCGCCTGTACTCCTTTTGCAATTTCTACAGGATCTCCATACTGCAGGGTGTATAGTGCCGTCATCATTTCTTCTTTTTTCAGGTTTTCTATGGACATCACCCGTATAATCCCATCATCTTGAACATGCCCGTAACCATATGTTTTCAGAAGTATATCAAGCGCTTTTCGCCACGAAACGTCCTCCAATTTCATCGAAATCTTTCCTTTTACTTCTGGGCCTGCAACAATATTTACCCCTACCTTTATTCCAATAGTCTCTAACGCAACCCGGATATCGGTATCGGGAAAATCGAAACTGATCGTTTTTTCAGCGTCAGGTGCCGGAATATTTTCTGGGGAGACAACTGCATCGTCCTTCTTGATATCGGTGTCGTTTACATTCCCTTCTATAACCTGAGAGACAGCCTCTAAAGCCACATCTTGGGCAGCTGGAGATACTTCATCAGCAGTAAAAGCGAACTTGGTAAATGCTATACTGAGCAGGAACACAGTCACAATACAAAGACCGGCATAATAGTACTTCAGTTTATTTTTTTGCATTATTTTCCTCATTTTGTATGGAGCTTTATTTATATTTTTGCATCTTTAATATTACTGACTCGCCTTTATAGATAAGCTCTACTTTATTATCATTTATAGACACTACCTTTGCATCAAATATACTGTCGCCAACACGGACAACTTTACCTGAAAGCACTGCCAGCGTTTCACCGTTATCACTGATGATTCCTTCAATCTTTAAATTACGTACGGTATATATTCCGCCTCTTCCCTTCCCTAGGGGAGTAAAAGGATCTCTCATGTTCTTGCTATCATACGAAAAATCTTTAGATGGCGCTTTTGTATCGCTCTTCTTAGCATCTTTACCTACTGCTATACCAAAAAGACATACACTTACTGCCATCAATACTAAAGAAATAATAATTATAGTTCGATTCCTCATACATTCCTCAATGTGTATTCTTAAATAATTTTAACTGTTCCTGCGGATACTCAATCTTAAAAGCATACTTAGCAATCTTTTTAATATCACCTTCTGTATACACACGATAACCGGCACGATTCCGTTTCGGTTGCGGGATAAGACCCGCTTTTTCCCAATTATAAAGGGTGCTTCGTGCTATACCGATTTGTTTTAATACATCACTAACTTTATAATATGTCTTCATAGTCTTTCTTATGCATGGTTATCATTAATTATTAAACCTTATTAAACGTTATTAAAGATATATTGTCAAGGGAAAGTCTCCTGGTGAGGACGATTTTGGGACGAAGCCCGAGAAAATCTAGGGGGGATGGGAACAATTAATGCGAGCAAAAAAATCTCGTAGAGATTTCGAGAGTGGAAATTTCACCGATCAGTGTGTGTCGGAATGCTGTAACCCTGCTCTGTGTAAACTCGTACGTACATTGGATAAGTGAAGCGAGATAATAAGATAGTCGAAGACTATTCAAGAAGCGGCTTTTTTAAAACAAGATATTTTACTTTAATCTCAACATTGTGCTGATACGGTGTTTTGGGATTATACCCTATTGATACATTTTTTATTTCTAAGAATTTTGTCTTCTTCTCAAGCGTATTTATGAATTTTCCGGCTTCATGATAGCCAGCTTTTAATTTTATTTTTGCATGACGAAATGTAAAGAGCGGGTTCTCGGCCTCTTCGACTGCGCCCTGAACCTTTTCACCTTTATATGGTTCAATCTTCTCTGTTTTAAATTTTAAATCGTTTTCGATCTCAGCAACTGTACGAAGTATCCATGACGTGTCCGCTTCTTTCGGGATACCTCGCTCCAATTCTTTGATCCGTTTTTCAAACACCTCGTGCCGATCAACAAATTTATCCTTGTTCTTAATCTTAAACTCGGCATCCTCAATTTGACGGGAAAGATCAGCTGTCTTCTTTTTTGTTTGAGCAATTTTCCCAAAACCCGGAGCAAGAAGCATATACCAGAAACCAGCACCGAACGCTAAAACAAAAATAACTATAAGCATGCCCTTTTCAAGTTGTTCTTTAGAGTATTTTGCCATGTGTATCCCTTTTATACTTTTATACTATTTCTTTACTGTACGAGAATATTTATCTCTAAACCAACATCGAATAGAAAAATTCTTAAAATCATTTTTACCACTCTCAAACGACATGAGGTCAACTTTTCGAAATATATTTTCAAATCTTGGAGACGCCTTTAAATTGGCAATAAACGTCTCAATTGTTTTATCATTTTTATCCAAAGATTTATAGTTTCCATCAACAATAAGAACATTCCTCGCTTTCATTCCGCGACGTTCCGTTTGCTGCTTTCTCCCTCCCACCATTGTAATAATCAATTCGCTTACCATTTCATTAAATGATGCACTTTTAATTGATGTTAAATGCACATTCCACGGAGTAGCATCACTTATAGTATTTAAGATCATTGACCACGCGTATCTTTGGGCATCTTTTTTCTTAAGTGCGGTTTCGTTTGAATAAAATTCCTTTTCTTTATCAAGCATCTTTTTTATCGGGGCGTACTCTCCCTTTATAGCAAGCCATTGTTGATGTACGGCAGAATACTTATTGTTATAATACCCACTGGGCATCAGCACAACAGTTACATAGACAACCCCAAAAAAACAGACGAGCGCACAAAAAACTATTATTAATATCTTTTTTAAACGTGCTGTACTCAGTGCTTTTAGCTTCTGCTCTTCAGGCAGTGTCCTTAAATATCCAGGCAAAAGATTTATTTCAATCATAACGTTCTATCCAGTACATTTTTTAACACTTTATTCTTTTGGATTACTCCTCACAGCCAAACCGATGCATAAAGCAAATAAAGGACTTATCTTATTTATTTCATCACTATTTTCATTGTTTTCCAAGGCACATATAGACAGTGGATCAATTATCTCGTAGGGTATTTCAAGCGCACTGCTTATCATATCAGCAACACCTTCTAAAAGAACGCCTCCGCCAACAAAGAAAAGCCTCTGGACATTCTTCCCGGATTCACCTTCAAAGAAATTAAAAGACATCATCAACTCTTCAACCAAATTGTGTACGGTTTTTGCTAAGTACGTCTTTACATCTTCTGAGCCAGTTTTTTTCATTTTTTCCGCTGAGGCAAAATCACACGAAAGTGCCTCGCATATCGCTTTTGATATAGCGTTGCTCCCAATATTTATTTCTCGTGAAAACACCGAATCATTCTTAATAAGTATCCCCAGTTGTGTTGATAAAGCACCGAAATCAATGCACGCGGTAATTTTATTCTCAATGCCCTTACGCTCAATATATGCTTCATATAGATTAACCAATGATAACGATGGGATTTCAACCATACTTGTCGTGAGTCCTGAATCATTAATGATCTTTGTGTGACTCATTATAGAATCTTTTTTTGCAGCTGCTATGATCCCTTTCAGAGATTGTGTATCGGAGGAAACGGTTGAAGAGAGGAGCGCTATATCATAAAAATAATCATTCAGATCTATAGGTATATATTTATTCTCTTCCTGTTTTACTTTACGCAAAATTTCATTCTTGTTTGCATTTGGAAAATCGACATTTCTCACAACGACTGAACGCCCAGATATGGTTGTCCTGACATCACTCGTCTTAACACGCATCTTTTCCGCGGTATCACGAATAAGCTTTGTAATTACCTCATCACTTACTCGTACACCATTATCAGATATCTCTTCAATCGCGTAGTCTTTGAGCGTAAGGGCATTGCCTTCCTTTGCGACATGAATGATCTTTAGAAATTGTCTACCTATATCTATAGCTACTAAGGAACCCACTATTGTCCTTTCATCTTTTCAATGTCGTCAATTGCGTCACAAATCAATGCGGCAGCCTGCTCAAAATCCTGACTCTTTCGAAAAAATCCAAATACTCCGTATTTTTCCGCTTCCTCAATCCTCTTATTCAACCCAAATGCGGTAATCAATATTACCGGGACCTTCTCATCCAGCTTTCTGATCTCTTTTAATGTCTCCACACCATCCATTTCGGGCATAAGAACATCAACAAAAACAATATGAGGCTTATCCTTTTTAAATAACTCGATACCTTTTCTACCGTCTGTAGCGGTACTTACCCTGAATCCCTTCGAAAGCATCCATGCTTCAATCGCAAACAAGAAATCAGCCTCATCATCAATTAATAATACATGCGTGGTTTTTTTGTTTTCTAGATTAGCATCTGTCATTATTCCTCCTATCTCATACTTTTTGATGGTATTACAAACATGAATTTTGATCCCTTTCCACTTTCACTTTCAACCCAGATTTTACCGCCATGAAGAACGATAATATCTTTTGTAATCGATAAACCAAGGCCTGTTCCCTCTTTCTTATGTTCTGTTATCCTTTCAAACTTGTCAAAAATCCGTTCTTGATCGCTCACATCAATACCAACGCCGGAATCCTGCACCGACACATGAACCTCTCGCGCTTTTAATGAAGCTGATAGCGTTACTTTCCCATTATCCGGAGTAAAATGCGCGGCATTCACTAACATATTGGTAATAGCTTGAATTACTTTGTCTCTGTCAGCACCAAAAGTGAAGTTTGGCGGTTGGATATCTGTTACTAATTTAATATTCTTTTTCTTAAATAAAATATCGAGCGGCGTTAAGATTTCCTCAAGTATCTCTTCTATATGAACATCATCAACGCGCAGATTTATTTTTCCCGCCTCAATCCGAGAAATGTCAAGAATGTCCGTTACTAAACGGATAAGTCTTACAATATTCCTTTTACTGATTTCCAGTACCTGTTGCTGTTTATCGTCTATACGAGAGTCGAGATTTGTCTTAACGATCTCGAGTGTCTCACGTATAGTCGCCAGAGGATTAAGTAGTTCATGCGCAACATTTGCAACAAAACCAGATTTCATCTGATCCATTTTCTTTAGCTTTTCATTTGCTTCCTGCAGTTTTACATAATTATCCAACAGTTTCTTATTGGTATTATTAAGCTCATTCTGGGATAACTCAAGGGCATTTGTTTCCGACTTTATTCTATTTATAATTTGATTTAAGGATCCGGCAAGCTCGCCTACTTCACCTTCTGCTTTATGTTCTTTAATCTCATCCGTTTTTTCACCGTCCAGCACTTTCTTAGCCTGGTCATTTACGGTAATGACTGACTGGAGAATACCTCTGACTGAAAATGCGCCGACAAACGCGAGAAAAAGCACCAGCCCAACGCCGACAACAAGCCACAGATCATAATTAATATTCGGCATTATAAAGTTGGTTATTAAATAGCCAACATACAGAAGAGGTATAATTGACATAAAGACAAAACTGACTATAAATTTATAGATGATGCCTTTTTGCTCTTTCGTTTGCATTGGTATCTCCTTTGCAAGTGCCTCTTACATTATTTTTGGTATGGTGAAGGTAAAGACCGCGCCCTTACCTTCTTCACTATCAACCCATACTTTACCGTTATTTGATTCAACAATATGTTTTACAATAGTAAGGCCCAGGCCAAGACCGCCGGCCTTGAACTCAATCGTGCCTGAGTGATGATGTTTTACATCTTCAATATTATAAAACCCATCAAATATTCTATCGTGCTCTTTTTGAGGAATACCGATACCATTATCTTTCACTTCAACCTTTACGCGATCCTTATCATCGATCAATTTAATGTCTATGTGGCCCCCATTAGGCGTATACTTTATTGCATTCACCGCAATATTGGTGATAACTTCATTAATTCCTTCTCTACTTGCAAACACATAAATATCTTTTGCTTTCAAATTCATGCTTAAGTTCTGATTACGGCCATCTATTAAAGGCTGTAAATCACTAACGGTTTCAGATATTAACGCGTTAATTTCAAACTCTTCTTGAGCAGATTTTAAATTTTTATAACTTACCGGACTTTTCGATACCTTTGACACATCAGAAATGATCTTTTTTAATTTCGCAACACGCGAACACATTACCTCTAATACCTTGTGCTGTTTTTCGGTAATATCACCGAACAGCTTGTCTTTCAAGAGCACCGCATATTGGTCTATTATAGTAAGTGGCGTTGCAAGTTCATGCCCTACTAATGTTATCATCTTCGTTTTTATATCATCAATATCCTGTAATTTGTCATGTGCCTTTTTGAGATCACTATATAGGCGTGCGTTTTCCATACATTCTGCAATATGGCCGGCAATAACACTTAATATTTCCAAATCATCAACGGTAAAACCGCCAACCACTTTGCGTGTATCTATCTCTAATACCCCGAGTATTTTATCATGTACTCTAAGCGGAACACACATAACTGATCGAATATTCTCATATATAATGCTTTTTGCACCTACAAAACGGTCATCTTGCGCCGCATCTGACGACAAAATAGATTTACCTGTTTGAAATACGGTATTAATTATCGTCTCGGAACATCTTGCGAAATCTATTTCACTTTTTTTCTCCAAATTATATGCTATGCGAGGATAAAGCTCTCCGGTCTTTTCATTATTGATAAATATAAAACCATTTTCAGCTTTCATCATGGCAAGTACCACTTCCAAAGAATCTCTTAAAATAGTACTAAAATCAGATAGTGCGGTAAGCGCTTTCGTTACCTTATAAAATGCGGACAATATTTGATACTCTCTGAAATATATCGTCGCACTCATAGACTCAATTTCTTCCTCACCATAGGATTTGAGATCAATATCAGGAGTTTCCATGATAACTTTATTCTTATGTTCCTCTTTTTGAGAGGTGAGCTCGGCAACATATTCTATAATTGTTTCTCCGATCCGGATTTCATCGTTCAAATCAAGCGCCTGTTCGGTCACTCTTTCACCATTTACGAAAACACCATTGGTACTCTTTAGGTCTTTAATGACAAACACATCTTTTTTCCAGACTATTTCGGCATGAAACCGCGACACAGACTCATCAGGAAGAATAATTATGTTATCTTTTCCGCGCCCAATAGACACCCTCTTTGAATACAACTCCAAAACAGAATTCTTTCGGGGACCGGTTTTTATATGTAATTTGTGCATATAGTCACTATTCTCTTTTGATCTCTTTAATGGTCTTAATTTCGGTTTTCTCAAATACTATGGTGTTACCGGAAAAACCAATGGTTATCGTATCACCTGTTTCGCTGATGATATCCCCTCGAATTTCGCGGCCGTTATTAAGATATATAATATGTTTTGGCTCATCATAGACAACCTTTTCTTCCTTTGGAAAAATTTTCTCGTTATCTTCGGATATTTCAGCTTTCTCTTCGGATTCTTTTCCAGATATTTCAGCTTTCTCCATCAATGTCTTGCACGCAGCCATCCCTTCTCGGGCGCTCTCACAGGCACTTTTCTGATCAGCATATTCATCTAAAACCGTCTGATATTCCTTCAGCGCCTGCTCATATTTGCTCAAATCCTTATGTATGTCTGCAACTTGGCACTGCAGCATCGCGCACCATGCCTTTTTCTCCGGATATTTGTGAATTACAGCACGCAAACCCGTAATTGCCTCTTTCATCTGCAATTTTTCCTTCGCAGTTATCTTTCTAATCTTCAAGACCTCAGATTTCGCATTTTCAAAACTGGCATCCGGGAACATTTTCTTGTACTTGTCCTTAAGCTTATTTAGCGCATGCTGATCAATAGCATCTGCATAAACATTTATGCTAAATTGGAAAATTACCAATGCCGAAAAACATATTATTAAAATTATTTTCATGCCCGATCTCTTTGTAAAAAGTGTTTATGCACCTTACCCATAAATAACAGATATATATTATAATTCACTCCAGCTTCCTGTTTGAACAGAGACTGACGTAGTCCATGCGTCTAAATCCGCTCCCCCATCTTCTAATAAATCTCCGACATTACTCAATGCCTCAGAACTGTATCCGATATAAGCATCTCCCATGCCGAAAAAATTACCCGTCTGATTAAGTGTAACAATCGCCCCAATAATCATAGCACTCCCGGTAACATGCGTTACCTGATCGGCTATTATCAAACCCACAAAGATACCAGTAATATTTTTCATGGTTGCAGTATAGGTGTCATTATGCACAATTAAAAGCCCGGAAGATACTCCAAGGTTAATGCCAGTCCACGTCCCCCCTGGCGGATCGTACCGGTACATGCCAGAAAAGTTTGTTGGTTCTATAAGCGTCTCTTGAATATTATCTGTATACCAGTCTTCAGATACATTTAATATTTCCCACGGGTCAATAATTTCATCATTGTTTAGGTCAACCTCATCTATTATGAGAGGATCTTCATCATATGAGCCTTCTTCAGCAGGACTTGCAGGGGCTATACCGCTCCCGCCAAGTTGAGAACTGCCTTGTTGATTAAACTCTCCGGACGTACTTAACCCATAGGTTCCGGGATCACCTGTTAAAGCACCTGTTATGTCATGATCTCTACCATCAATCGTAATATTACCCGTTGTTCCAACATCACTATACACTGTCGCAGCACCGTTTATATTAGGTATCCGACGAACATTAACGTTCATACTTACTGTTCGTGAAGAGTTATTAAACGTTCCCACGGAGGTTATGGTAGTCGTCCCTGTCCCGGAGTAGGTAACCTGATACGAACCGTCACCTAATGAATCGGAAACAGGTGATGAGCCACCATTTTTCAGCTCGTATATATTCCTCTGCAAACCCGCTTCAGCTATATAAAATACCTTTACCGTATCGTTTATATTTTTCACCTGCATGCTACCGCTTGATACAAAGATCATATAATTCCCTACAATGAATGACATTATAAGAACAAAAAGTGCACCACCCACTAATGCGCTTCCTCTGTATAATCGGGCACTTTTCATATATACCACCGTCCTTCTTCTCTTATCGATACTTTTGTCAATGACATCATGGCGCAACATAATTTCTTAATTTTACCTCAGTTCTAATCTCTACTGTCTGGGTTTCAACAAAATCATAATCAGATCCAATTCCAAAATTTATTTGTACCCTATCAGGATTAGCCAGAGGAATATTGAATAAAGGTACACCGACGACTTTTTCAACATTATCTACTAAATCAACTTCAGCGCCGTCCACTAAATATTTTAATGTATTACCATCCAGCCAAATACGCTTGTTAACATCTAAATCCAACTGATCACCTGAAACTGATGCACTCGTACACCCCCTGATGTATCGATCAATTTTTTCTGCTGTTAAACTCGCTTCAACCACTGCATGCGACTTGGCTGCTGCTGCAAACATAAGGCCTTGCGACGTAAAGTAAACTGAATATATGCCGGCGGACACAATAACAAGTATCCCCACTGACATTATTACCTCAATTAACGTAAAACCCCTATACGATAACAGGTTCTGTACCCCTGTTTTCCCTTTTGTATTATCGTATGTAGTTTTACTAACCATTTGGGCCCTCTTTCCTACTGGGTAATAACCGTTGAAATTGATTCGGTCTCTACAAAAGGCGATCCAAGCTGATTCCACGTCACCGTAACCGTTATGGTTTTATAACTTCCTGTGATAATTGTTACTGAACGATTAAACCCAATAGGATTTGTGCCTACGGGTAGATTGGGTTCCAATGGATAGTTTTCCGCCGTAACACCACTATAGGTATCTGATTTAATTTCTTCCAGCTTCTCAGTTATTAAATTTATGGCCACTGTCTTATTAAGATTATGCTGCGCAATTTTTCCGGCAAACGTAAGGCTTATTAAGATCGCTCCTGAAGCTATCAGGACAATAGTAATAGCCACCATCAGCTCCAAAAATGTCACTCCGCTTTCACGTCTCATAGTACAAAACCCCTCATTTAAAAGTGCATGATAAGGGCGGTACAATAACCGCCCTTACCCATACTATGCAATCATACAATAGTTACCCTTGGACCGGCACTGCTACAGTGCCATGTGTGCCACAGCTCGCATTTCCTCCTAACGCCGGATACGTATATGCTCCGCCGCTTGGACATGTCGGGGCTCCGCCTTTGATGTAACTATTCACTGTTGCTACTGCCGGTGTTGCTGCTGAAGCTGTACCAAGCTCTAATCCGGCTTGTTCCGTTGCATGTTCAATTAATCTCAGATTATTGAGACATGCATTTGTACGAGCCATAGTACGAGCTTTGATCAGATTCGGTATTGCGATTGCTGCAAGTAGTCCAATAATCGCAACAACAATCATGATCTCAACCAACGTAAAACCTTTTGACTTCCTCAATCTCCTAAACATAACCTCCCCCTTTCGTTTTTAGTTACTGTTTTAGACTTTTGTGGGACTTCCCACAGTTCCATATGTTGAACAACTCCAATTTCCCCCTTTCCCTTAATTCACATGCTTTTCTTTCCATCATATACCTCCAATACATATCACTTATGTTCGCATTATTCATGCCAAAAGACCAAATAAGGTGCAAATTATATATAAGCTTCTTATTATAAATATGTAGTGCTCTTTATATTTTTCCATACATTCTTTTTTATTTTGAACATATTTGTCAAAAATAAGAAATTTTCGTATATTTTTCTCATTTTTGAGAAAATACCAATAAAAAAAGCGCCCCAATCCATCGGGACGCTTTTCACCTTTTCCGTTTCCGTATACACACTTTGCTTACTTCTTGCTTGATATACCTAGCTCATCAATCTTCCTGTATAGCGACGCTAAACTTATCCCCAATAATTCAACAGCTAGTTTCTTGTTCCAGCTTACTTCTATCAAGATACTCTCAATATGTTTTTTTTCGGCTGTTGATAAATATTCATTCAGTGAAGGATCTGCTTCATGGTCAGCATCTGTAAACTCTTTTGCTGCACGAATAGTATCGGGAAGATCACTTAACTCAATACTTGTTGTATCACACAAAGACATTGCCCGTTCCAAAACATTTTCAAGCTCCCGTACATTCCCCGGCCAAATATAGCGCTTTAAAGCCTGCAACGTCTCGTCAGGAATAGATAGATTGGTTTTCCTGGCACTATTGATTTTATCCATGATATGTTTTACCAAAAGCTCTATATCATCTCTGCGCTCTCGTAACGGAGGAATATTAATAGGAATAACGCTCAAACGATAAAACAAATCTTCTCTAAACGTACCAGCCTTTACTTTTTCTGAAAGATCCTCATTCGTTGCGGCTATAATACGTACGTTTACTTTAACGCTTTTTGAGTCTCCTACCGGTCTTATTTCTTTGTCTTGCAGCACTCTCAGCAAACTGACCTGTATTGCTTGACTCATTCCCCCAATTTCATCTAAGAAAAGTGTTCCTTCGCTTGCTTCCTGGAAAAGACCGTGTTTTGTGCTCACCGCACCGGTATAGGCGCCCTTAACATGTCCAAACAACTCGCTTTCAAGGATGCCTTCCGGTATTGCCCCGCAATTTATTGCAACAAAAGGTTTATCACTTCTGACACTATTGTAATGTATTTCTCGCGCGACCAACTCTTTTCCCGTGCCGCTTTCACCTTCAACCAGTACCGTTGTATCAAGATCAGAGACCTTCTTTATCATATCAAAAAGATCCATAATCTCAGGACTCTTTCCAACAATATTTTTAAAACTGTAGCGTTCTCTGAGCTCTTTCTTTAAATAAATATTTTCTTCTTTAATTTTTTTAACATCAAATCCCCTTTTTACCACAAGGCGTAATTCATCAAGCTTAAATGGTTTTACTACGTAATCGTGAGCACCCTCCTTCATTGCGTCTAACGCTGTCTGTACTGAAGCAAATGCTGTTACAATAACGACAACGATTTCCGGATCAATTTTTTTTACTTCTTTTAAGACTTCAATGCCGCTCATATCGGTCATCTTAAGATCAGTGACAACCAGCTCAGGTCGTTCCTTTTTTACTTTATCAATGGCATCATGACCGCTATATGCCGTACATATTTCATATGCTTCTGTCTCAAGGGTTGCCGATATCACTTCAACCATGCTTTTATCATTATCAACTACCAGTATTTTACTTCCAGACATAACTCCTCCATAAAATCTCTCTGTGCTACTCATATTAACCGCATAATAACTATACTAAGGGGTTGTGACAAAATAATATCCACACAATTTGGAGACTCATCTTTGGCCGTCTGCTTCGTTGCTCCTCCTTAACGTACCGCAGAGGGTACGCCAGCGTCGTCACGCCTTGCATACGACTCAAATCTAAGCCCCCCAATTAGGGACATTATTATTTCACAACCCCTAAGAACCTTATTTTGCAACAGGTAAAAGTATTGTAAATATTGTCCCTTGCCCTAACAAACTCTCCACTTCGATTTTTCCGTTATGGCGTTCTATAATAGACTGACAAATCGCAAGACCTATTCCGTACCCGTTCTTCTTTGTACTGTAAAAAGGATCAAAAATCCTTCCGGCAACATCTTTTGATATTCCCGGACCATTATCTTCTACTTTTATCTGCGCAAAGACTTTACCTTCTTTTGGAATCAGTGCTGTACGGATAGTAACTACCCCGGAATCAACGAACACATCAACGGCATTATTGATCAAATTAATGAGCACCTGTTTAATCTGATCTGCATCTACAAACACGGTAATAGTATCGTCTTGTGTTTCAATCTCAACACGGATATTAGTTGGCAACTGTAAAGACATTCTTATAAGATTAATCGTATCAAATACGATACTGTTTAAATTCCAGTTTCGTTCGTTCTCAGGTTTCCCTTTAGAATAATACAGAAATTCTTCGATCAACTTATTTAAATGTCCTGATTCTTTAAGTATGACATTTGCTAAATTGACATTTTTATTATCGAACGCATCCTGTTCTTTGAGAAGCTCTATAGAACCACAAATTGAGGCTAATGGATTTCTGATCTCATGAGCCATACCGCTTGCTAGTTCACCCATAATTACCAATTTCTCACTTTGCTTTACTTTTCTTTTTAATTCTAATACTTCCGTAACATCTGAAAACAGTATCACTTTGCCCGTATGCTGTTTGTTTTCATCATAGAGATAGGATATATGTATTTTGAAAACTTTTAATTCCGTATCACCGACGGTTACCGGTACATTCATTTGGAATAATGATTCATGCTCATCTAGTGACATTTTCTCGTCACTAATTTTAAATATATCTCTCCAATCCTTACCAATTATTGATTCTATCGTTACCTGTAAAATCTCTGCCGCGGAACTATTCGCATATTGAATAGTGTCATTCTTATCAACAGTAATGACTCCTCCAAACATCGCCTCGAAAACCCGTTCGCTGAGATTTTTTACCTGATAGAGTTCTTTTGTTCTATCGCTCAACAGTTTGTTAAGGTGAATACTCAGATAACCGGCAAAACCAAGAATGACCATACGAAACGAGACAACATAGAGAACAACAAGCCCGCCTTGCGTATACGAGCTCCACGGGGAAAACTTTGTAGGAATAACATGATAATATTCCCCGGTAACCAAAAAGCTATAGCACAGTATTACAATACCGGTGATAATTCCCGCGCCCCGTTCAGACATCATAAAACTCGCACACACGATCGTCGGAATGTACAGGAAAGCAAAAAAACTGTCTACTCCACCGGTAAAATGTATAAGTGCTGTCTCAATAATCACGTCAACGACTAACTGAAGATATACCGCAAAAGAAGTCCACTTTTTCTTAACAAACAGAAAAAGATAGAAAAAAGAAAGGACATAGACTATTGCTATAACATAGTAAAAAGGTGCGGGTTGGATTTTTAAAAGAAAAACAGCAAGTAATAACGCTACCGTAATAAAAAGCAGCCGTACCGCTATAAGTATTTTTATATTCCTAAGCTTTTTATCAATAGATGTATTTATACAGCCCCCTAAAAACATCACCTTTCAGTAACACTTATCAGTGAATCATTGTGGAGATCTTAAATATTGGCAAGAACATACAGATCACAATACCACCGATAACAACGCCAAGAACAACCATGAGAAGCGGCTCAATAATCGAGGTAAGCCCCATTACCGCCGCGTCAACTTCATCATCATAGTATTCAGACATTTTTTCTAACATCTCTTCAAGGTTACCTGTCTTCTCACCGACTTCTATCATCTTAACAACCATTATGGGAAACACCGGACACGTTGAAAGGGGCACGGCTATGCTTTCTCCTTCACGCACAGCTTTTGTTGTCTTATCAACCGCAGCCTCAACAACTTTATTTCCAACAACGCCTTTAATAATATCTAATGCCTGTAAAATTGGTATGCCGCTCTCAACCAAAACCGACAGCGTCTTTGCAAAACGCGATATGACTACTTTCTTTATCAAAAGACCGAATACCGGCACCTTTAATTTAAACGTGTCAAACACCACTTGTCCCATTTCTGTCCGCAGCAATTTCCTCATTATAAAAAAAATGGCCACTACCCCGATGATAAACAGAATAGACCATTCTCTTAAGAAATTACTGAATGCGATCAGTACTTGTGTCGGAGCCGGCAGCGTCCCCCCAAAATCCGCATACATCTCCTCAAATACCGGAATAACTTTTATTATAAGAAACAATGTAATACAAAGACATGCCCCGGTAACGATCGTTGGATACATCATCGCTGATTTTATCTTACGGTTCATTTTATCAACAGATTCCATATAGCTTGCAACTCTCTTTAATATCGTCGGTAATTTCCCGCTCGATTCACCGGCATTAACCATATTAACAAAAAGTGACCCGAACACTTTCTCATGCATTCTAAACGCTTCCGACAAACTGTATCCAGACTCTACTTTACGCGTAATCGCCTGCAACATATCCTGCATACCCTGATTCTCTGATTGGTTATGCAGGATATTAAGTGATTCAAGAATGGGAAGTCCGGCATTTGCCATTGTGGAAAGCTGACGAGAAAAAGTTACAATATCTGCGCGCTTAACTTTTTTTCCTCTTTTAACAGGCCTCTTTTTGTCCCCTGACGAGATAGTAACGACAAATATATTCTTGTCCCGGAGAATATCTATCGCTGTTTTTTCTGATTGAGATTCAATGGTGCCTGTAATCTCATTTCCTATCTTATCTTTTGCTTTATAATCATATAATGGCATATATACACCTTACATTAGTCCTTTGATGTTTCTCTTAAGACTTCTTCAACCGTTGTTAACCCTTTTCGTACCGCATCAAGCCCTACCATTCGTAACGTTTTCATTCCATCTTTACACGCTTGATCTTTAATCGCTTTTGCGGATGTTTTTTCTGCAATTAACTCACGGATAGGATCGGTCACTTTAAGTGTCTCAATGAGTGACATTCTTCCGGCATATCCTGACCCCCCACAATTTCTACATCCTTTGCCTTTAAAAAATTGCTGTTTTTTCCCGCCCTCATGTGAAATCTGTGCGACATCCAACACAGCGGCTGCAATCTCTATTTCCTTTTTGCACGCGGGACATATTTTTCTCACCAACCGTTGTGCCGCTACAAGCAGTACCGACGAAGATATCAAAAATGGCTCAAGTCCCATATCGCTGAGCCGTGTGATTGTACTTGCGGCATCATTGGTGTGTAAAGTTGATAATACAAGGTGCCCGGTGAGCGCCGCTCTTATCGCAATATCAGCCGTTTCCTGGTCTCGAATTTCACCTATCATCACAATATTGGGATCCTGTCGCAATATTGATCGCAAGGCACTCGCAAAAGTAAATCCAATATCTGGTTTGACTTGCACCTGATTAACGCCGGGAAGCTGATACTCAACGGGATCTTCAACGGTAATAATATTCACTTCCGGCTTATTAATCTCATTTAAGGCAGAATACAACGTCGTTGTTTTACCGCTTCCTGTTGGACCGGTTACCAGTATCATCCCATAAGGATTTACCAGCGCTTCCTTGAAATCTTCCAGTCCTTCGTCGTGGAACCCCAGTTTATCAAGCGCCATTTTTTGCGAGCCCTTATCTAAAACTCGTATAACAATTTTCTCTCCAAAAATTGACGGAAGCGTTGATACACGAAAGTCAATATATCTTCCCTGCGCTTTGATACGAAACCGTCCATCTTGCGGCAAACGCTTCTCGGTAATATCTAAGTTTGCCATGATCTTTACCCTAGATATCATCGCGGCTTGAATTTTTTTCGGTAAAATTGCTTTTTCATACAGTATCCCGTCAATGCGTGATCGCAAACGAACAAGATCCCTAAACGGCTCCAGATGAATGTCACTTGCCTTATCCTTGAGCGCCTGTATAACCATATAGTTTACTGCCTTAATGACCGGAGCTTCCTCAACCGCTTCCATCATCTTGTCGACGTTAATATCTTCTTCTTCCTTAATATCTACTTTTGAGATCTCCGTATCGGTATCCTCTAATATAGATTCCATTTTGGGTGATACGAGATAGTAATTGGTAAGCGCTTCATTAATGTCTTTTGACCCTGCAATAACCGGATTCACTTTAAAGCCGGTCATGATTTTAATATCGTCTATAGCAAATACATTAAGCGGATCAGCCATAGCAACGGTCAAATTTTCCCCTACTTTTGAGATGGGAATAAGCTGATAGAAAAAAGCAATATCTTTGGGGATAATATCGAGTACGGCCTGATCTATTTGTACTCGTGAAAGATCAATTGGAGGAATAATAAGATGCTCCGAAAGAGAAGCAATGAGATCTTTTTCTTTTACAAAACCATTTTCAACAAGTACCTGGCGTAATTTACCACCTTGTTTCTTCTGAATCGCATACGCTTCTTCTAGCTTTTCATTAGTAATGAGATTACTGTCCAGTAGTATCTCTACGAGGCGTTCTTTCAAAGATTTCATAGACGACGTGTACCCTTATCTTTTCATATAGCGGGTAGCGGATAGTTAAAGAATAAAACAAAATCTAAACGCTTCCGCTACGCACCCCCGACTCCCACCGCGTAGGAGTCACCTTGTGCCACCTACGCGGTGTCGAATCACGATTCACCAATCATTACACGCTATAGTTTATGGCGCTCGGGGCTCGGTATTTGGTTCTAAAAAAACTATCCGCTATACGCTAAACGCCATGCGCTACACAAATGATTACTTCTTTATTCTCACTATTTTCTTAAACGCAACTTTTGTATCCGAAACACTCGTTAAAAAACATCTGACTTTACCTTCATAAATGCTCTCGAGTTCTTTTTCCTGTTCCGGTGATAATATATCGCAGATCGCTACTGTTACTATATGTCCGATTTTATCAAGAGGAATGATGTGATGTTTTTCAATAAAGGCCTGTGGAACACGAGCAATTAATTCTGAGTCAAAATGATAATTATTCAGACTGATATAAGGCATACCGTATTGTATAGCAAGAACTTGAGCGAACTTCTCTTCATCTATAAAACCGAGATCTATAAGAGATTCCCCGATCATTTTTCCGGACTCTTTTTGATGTTTCAGCCCTTTATTAAGCTGCTCTTCATCAATGAGTTTTCGATCAAGTAATATTTCACCCATTCTTTTATTATGGATTGTCATGGCAGATATTTTACACCATAACGCTTATTTTGCCCAGTAAAATTTCATTATTGAAGAATATACCGTTTGGGAAGGACGAGGTTGTGCGCTATTTTTTTTTATGTGTAGATTGAATCGTTTTTTGTACTTCGGCAATGTCGTTTGTGAACACTTCATCTAGCATAAATACATCTTTAAACTCTTCTAATGTATCCGTATCAGACTTCGATAACACCCTTACCTCAATAAGCTTAAATACAATAACACCAAAATCACCTGAAGCATTGATTCCCCAATGTTCGATAACATCTTTCGCCATAGGGCCATACTCTTTAATACCGTAGTCGCAAATGCCATCAAGAAGTTCTTTCCCCGAAACATGTCGCCTTTGGGAAAGCTCTTTCTGGCAATATTCTAATGCCGCCATCACAAAAGAAAATGCTTCCGGCGCATACGGTTTGCAAAATTCAATAAAATCTTTCCTGTCTTTAAAAATTGTATCAACTGCACTCATTTTCTATCCCATCATATAAAACAGTATTTGCCAGCCACCGGCTTATTGGTAACTGGCAAATATGTTTTTTTGTTACATCATAAACTGTTCTTCATCATTGAAAGAACATGCACGATCATAGGTTTAATACATACCGCCCATGCCGCCCATACCACCCATGCCGCCCATACCACCACCAGGCATTGCAGGAGCTGCTTGTTCCTTCTCTGGAAGATCAGTAATACATGCTTCTGTTGTTAAAAGAAGTGAAGCAATGCTTGTCGCATTCTGAAGTGCTGAACGTGTTACCTTCGTCGGGTCAATAACTCCTGCTTTCATAAGGTCTTCAAAAACACCTGTATCAGCATTGTACCCAACCGCATCTTTTTCGCCCAGTACCCTTTGAACAATGACAGAACCTTCTTCACCAGCGTTTGACGCTAACTGTCTTAAAGGTTCCTGCAACGCTCTTCTTACAATATCCACACCTATTTGCTCATCACCTTCGAGCTTTAATGAACTAATAGCTGAAATTGATCGAATAAGAGCTACACCTCCGCCAGGAACGATGCCTTCTTCAACAGCTGCCCGTGTCGCATGCAAAGCATCTTCTACACGTGCTTTCTTTTCCTTCATCTCTGTCTCCGTAGCAGCACCAACTTTAATGACCGCAACACCACCAGCTAACTTAGCAAGTCTCTCTTGAAGCTTTTCCTTGTCATAGTCTGACGTTGAGTCTTCTATCTCTTTCTTGATTTGAGCAACGCGTGCTTGAATGTCAGCTGTTTTACCAGCGCCTTCAATGATCGTTGTATTCTCCTTATCAATCGTTACCTTCTTAGCACTACCAAGATCAGCAACATCAATATTCTCAAGTTTCAATCCGAGATCTTCTGTAATTGATTTTCCGCCAGTTAAGATAGCGATATCTTCAAGCATGGCTTTTCTTCTGTCACCAAAACCAGGGGCCTTCACGGCACATATCTGCAGTGTTCCTCTGATCTTATTAACAACAAGTGTTGCAAGCGCTTCGCCTTCAACATCTTCAGCCATAACTAAAAACGGTTGCCCTAATTTTGCAACTTTTTCCAGAACCGGTAGCAAATCTTTGATATTGCTGATCTTCTTCTCATAAATGAGAATAAGACAATTCTCAAGAATAACTTCCATTGAATCCGGGCTAGTCACGAAATAAGGTGAAAGGTACCCTTTGTCAAACTGCATACCTTCAACAACATCAAGTGTTGTTTCAATAGTTTTTGCTTCTTCAACGGTAATGGTTCCATCTTTGCCAACCTTATCCATTGCATCAGCAATAATCTCGCCTATTGCAACATCACTGTTTGCAGAAATTGTAGCAACCTGACAAATCTCTAATCTATCTTTTACCTTTTTGCTCATCTTTACGAGGTTTGCGACAATAGCTTCAACAGCTTTTTCAATACCACGTTTCAGTGCCATTGGATTTGATCCTGCGGTAACATTCTTCAAACCTTCGCGATAAATTGATTCTGTGAGAACGGTGGCTGTTGTTGTACCGTCACCAGCAATATCACTTGTCTTTGAAGCAACTTCTTTTACCATCTGAGCGCCCATATTTTCGAACGGATTCTCAAGATCAATTTCTTTAGCGACTGTTACACCATCTTTTGTAATCGTTGGTGAACCGAATTTCTTATCAAGTACAACATTTCTCCCTTTCGGACCAAGCGTTACCTTAACAGCTTTTGCGAGCCGCTCAACGCCACGCAAAATCGAACGGCGAGCATCATCACTATATTTAATATCCTTTCCACTCATACCAACATCCTCCTTTTATTAGTCTTCAATAACGCCTAATACGTCTTCTTCTCTCATGATCAAATATTCTTCACCATCAATCTTTACCTCGGTACCAGCATACGAGCTGAAAAGAATTCGATCATTACCCTTGATTGAAAGAGGGATCTTTTTTCCACTTTCATCAGTTTTACCTTCACCAATACTCACTACTTTACCTTCGCGTGGTTTTTCTTTCGCTGTATCAGGAATGATAATCCCACCTTTTGTTTGAGACTCAGCTTCAAGCCTCTTCACCAATACACGATCTCCTAGCGGTCTAATTTTCATAAAACCTCCTTTCACTATACAATTCATGAAAATCCGCATTACAATAAAACAGGGTTACTTATGAATGCAATTTGTATACCAGATTGATATAACTTAAGAAAATATCACTCTATACTACTTATATAAAGAGTCTTATGCATCATTTCACCCGGATTTTATTTCTCTCCTGCCGGGCATACTACTGGGCTAACTGTGTAATAATGTCACAGTTTGAGACAGAAAAAAAAGTGCCAGACATACAATGCCTGGCACAGTAAATGGCGAGACACAGAATTGAACTGTGGACGCAGGGATTTTCAGTCCCTCGCTCTACCGACTGAGCTATCTCGCCAGAAATTCCTTAGGAGTTGAATAATATAATCGACTAATAATAAAGTCAACGAAATTCTAGCCCTTTTGGGAAGCAACATATCCCGCTCTTCCCTCAATAATCTTTTTGCATATTTTTCCTGAAGAAATATTACCCGCTTCATTCAATTTCTGCGCAGCATATTCTCCTAGTGACAACACTTGAATTTTTTCTTTTTGCAGCATTGTCATAAAAGAACTAAACCACTCACTATAGACCATACCCTCTAATTCTGCGTGAATAGTTAAAACAGATTCTCCCTGGTCATGTATAAGATTCAAATAATACCGCGATAGTTCACTGATATCTTTAACTGATTCTCCCATAATCTCATCGAGAGTGGGAAGTGTTGTTGGTATTTCAAGGGCTTTATATTTCTTATCCCCATACACAGGAAAAAAGGGATATCGCCCTCTTGTATTGCTTGTATAGGTAATACCCAGCTTATCAATTTCGCTTTGTGCTTTTTCATTCCAGCTCCATCCGGGAGCAGCAAATGTCAAAGCCGCTTGTCCGGTACAGTCTTGGAACGTTTGTGATGCCTTTTCAAGCTCTTCAGCAATCTCTTCTTCTGTCATGCAGTCTAACTTATCATGCCACTTTACATGATCATATCCATGAATACCGATCTCCTGCCCACTCTCTCTCAAGAGGCTAAAGATCTCCTTATTCTTTTCTGCAATAAGCGGGGCGGGAAGTATGGTGCCATACAATATCGTAGGAAACCCGTATACTGACGCTGCACGGGTTCGTAACATCTTCTTCAAGAAACCTTTTCTGGTAAACACACGGCGAATTGCTTTTCCGGAATTATCCGGACCAAGTGCAATATAAAAAGTAGCTTTACATGAGAGCCTTCCAAAAATATCGATCAGTACGGGAACGCCACGGGCCATGCCTTTTGCGGTGTCGACATCAACCTTTATACACAGTGTTTTCATTACTTAAGATTCTCGTAAAACCACTGAACAGTTTTGGTTAATCCATCCTCTAAACTGACTTTAGGGGTAACTCCCAGGATTTCTTTTTGTAATGTAATATTTGGAACACGTCGCGGAACATCTTCATAACTTGTCCCATATATCTTTTCTTGTGGAACAAATTCAATTTTATTGTCCACGTTACAGACTTTTTTCATAGTTTCAGCAAGATGCAAAATAGTATATTCCTTGTCGTTGCCGATATTAATAATATTTCCAACTGCTTCATCTTTTATGCCTGCATTAAATGTTGCATCAGTAGCATCTGAGACGTAGCTAAAGCACCGTGTTTGCATGCCATCACCTACAACCGTTATCGGTTCTTTTCTAATTATCTGGCCCAAAAAGATGGTTATAACTCGTCCAACATCAAGCTTGTCAAGCCGCGGGCCGTAGGCATTAAAATACCTGAGTACTACAACTGGAAGTCCCATCTTTTGAAACGCAAAACAAAAATGTTCACCACATGCTTTAGATGTTGAATAGCACCATCTGTCAATACGTGTAGACCCCAATACCCTGTCATCATCTTCCTTAAACGGAATATCAGGATTTCTGCCATATACCTCAGAAGTAGATGTAAATACCACTTTTTTGCCGTACTTGAACGCAGCTTCAAGAACACGCTGAGTCCCATTAACGTTTACATTCAACACTTTATAGGGGTCTTCAACATAATGCTCAACCCCAACAACAGCAGCCATATGATATATCAGATCAACTTTCATAATCAGTGAATCCAAGATAACCGTATTAAAAATGCTTTCATGAATATAATGAAGATTTGGGTTATCTATTGCATGGCGAATTTTAAAATCTGAACCTGTATCAATAATATATACTTCATCGCCTCTTTCTAAGAAACGATCCATTAAATGTGACCCTAAAAACCCTGTCCCGCCGGTAATAAGTACTTTCATTCCTCACTCCTTTTTTTATTGTGTCATTATAGTGTCTACTCTATCAGCTATTCTAAGCTATCTCCAGTGCCTATCTGCTCTTTACTGAAAACAGTAAATGCATCGCCCTCTTTTCCATTACCGATCTGGGCCCTTTTAATAATAAACAGGCCTTTACCAGTCCAAACGCGAACACCTTTTGCATCTATTTTTGCGATCGTGCCAGGAACTCCACTACGCGATGAATACACCGATTTACCCCACCAAACATAGATTCTTTTACCCTTATATGATGTATACGCACCTGGATACGGATGAGTAACAGCCCGAACAAGATTATATACATCTCGCGATGTTTGTGTCCACAAAATCTTACCATCATCCGGTTTTCTCCCGCCAAAGTAACTTGCGTGCGCTTTGTCTTGAGGGATACCCGCTAATTCGTTCCTGCTTACCAGCGCAAAGAACTGAGACAAAACTTGTGGTATTACTTTAAGCATCCTATTATGCAGATTTAACGCAATATCTGATGATTTTATAGGGACAGATTTCTGCACAACGATATTACCGCTATCAGGAGTCTTCAGCATGTGATGAATTGTAAGTCCTGTTTTCTTTTGACCATGAATAAGCACCCAATTTATTGGACAGCGCCCTCTATACTGCGGAAGCAGTGACCCATGAAGATTAAATGCGCCTAAGCGTGGTATGGAGATAATCTCGCTCGACAACATATTGCGATAGTAACACGAAAAAATAATATCCGGATTAGCCTTTTTTATGATATTTACAAAAGATTTTGTATTTGGATCTGAAGGTGTATAGACAGGAATATTATTCTTTTTCGCTAGATCATATACCGATTTAAACCATATTTGCTCTTTGTTACTATCTTTGTGCGTAACGACCATTGCTACATCAACGTTTTTTCTGAGCAGGAAATTGAGACATATGTATCCAATATTGCTATATCCAAAAATCACTACTTTTACTTTTTTACTCGCCACGTACTTCTCCAAAACTATCTTCAAACATGACCGCTTATCATCATCGATCAAACAGTCATATTTCCATATCACTCATGATCACTCGATGAATAAACTTTTTTAATGATAAACCGGGGGCGGTGCCTTACCTCAAGATATATTCTTCCTATATATTCACCAATAAGGCCGAGTGCCAGAAACAAAATTCCTACAAATACAAATAAAACTGCAAACAATGTAAATACACCTTCTACTTCAGGACCAACAAACAACCTTCTTATTAAAAGGAATACGCCAAACAACACACCGCATAATGATGTCAGGACACCCAATATGGTGAGGAGTTGGATAGGAAGCAAAGAAAAACCGGTCAATAAATCAAAATTCAGAGTTAATAATTTAAAAAAGTTATATTTTGATTTACCTTTTGTTCTCGCAGAATGTTCAACTACTATTTCAGTAGACTGACTCGCAATTGACGCTGCAAGGGCGGGAATAAATACTGATAGATCTTCATATTGGAGCATATCTTTAACCAGGCTTCTTTTATATGCCCTTAACATGCATCCATAATCCTTCACGCTCACACCGACAACACGTGATGCAACACGGTTGACCATAAACGATAATGTTTTTCGCACAGGAGAATCATTTCTCACGCCACGTATGCCACCGACTACTTCATATCCTTCTTCAATTTTTTGTACAAGTTTTGTTATCTCTTCCGGAGGATTTTGCAAATCAGCGTCTAGCGTAACAATAATCTCTCCCCGGGAATGTGCAAATCCCGCGTATACGGCCGCATGCTGGCCAAAATTTCTTGATAAATCTACAACAACAACTGTCGGATCCGATTTGGAGTATCCTCTGAGCATACTAATTGAAGCATCCTTACTCCCATCGTTAATAAAGATTATTTCATATATTTTCGCTGTTGATTCAAGTGTTTTTTTTAAGCGATCATAAAGCTCTTGTAAGTTACTGCTTTCATTATACACCGGAATCACTATTGAAATATATGGTATAGATGTCATGCATATCCTCGTTTATTCTTTTACATTTGAAATAAGTAGTCTTTTGCGCATATCTTTTATTATATGAAAATCAGGCAAAGAATCTTTGACCCAATCATTGTAACTCGATTTTTTTAGAACACAATAAACTTTTTCATTAGGATCAAGGCTTTTCAGGAAATCTTCGATACTTAAAAAATATTTTTCCGACGTATCATACGACTTACCAAAGTTTAATTCTCCCCAATCATCACCAACAAGAACTATTCGTTTTTTTAGGTAAAATCCAAGATCGCTGAAATGTTCATTGCGCCCAATAATAACAACACGACTGCGATTCTCAGGGTCTCTTTTGGCGATTTCTTCAACAAATACGTAACTACTCTGGGTCGTGTCTAGTTTTTCCATTGCGCTGATTATAAAAATGTAACTTACCAAAAGTGGTATGAGTATACCACAAAAAGCAATTTTTTTTGTTACAAGAGACGTCTGAACCCCCTGTTTCTTTATAACAATCACGACACCGGTAAGTACCGCCACAATTATCATAAAAAGCGATATCCCAGGGACAATATAGGGCAAGATGATAGGAGCATCAACATCTGTTTTCAAACTAGTAAATACTTCCCATAGAACATACACTATCAAACCAAGTAACGCGCATATCGCTACTATAAAAGCATTCTTCATCCCGTTAACATATTTTTCTCTCCATAAAAAATCACCCCAAATATTGCCCACCACTAAAGCAAGCGCTGGTACCATCGGAAGAATGTATGGGGGTAATTTCGATTGTGAAAGTGAGAAAAAAACCAGTATGGCGACCCACCATATATTTAAAAATATTAATGTGCTCTTTACGTTCTCATCTTTAATCTGAAATAGTTTTTTTATTGCAACAGGCACAAAAACTGTCCACGGAGCAAAGAAAATGCTCCCAATAATGAGAAAAAAGTAAAAGGGTTCTTGCCTGCCGGCCGCATCCGTTAAGTACCTTAAGAAATGTTCCTGAATAAAGAAGAAGTTGAAGAATTCCGGGTGAGCGCGTGTGACCATATAGAACCATGGAACGGTAACCGCACAAAAAACAAGCACACCACGCACAATACAGAGCTTTTTTACCACGTTCCATTTACGGGTAACAAGGATATAGCTCCCTACAATTAGAACAGGGAGAACAACCCCAATGAGTCCTTTTGTCAGTACCGCGCACCCCATCGAGGCATATGCCAAAAGGCAGTAACTTAAACGATTTTTACGGTAGCCAGCCCAGATAAGGCACATCGATACGGTAAAAAAACAGGTAAAAGGGCCATCAAGCACAACATATCTATTTACTAAGTAAAAACCTATTGTTGCAAGGAGTATGAGTGTCGATAAAAACCCCTCACGCTCACCAAAGAATTCTTTACCAAATAAATAGACCGCGCATATTGTAATGAGCCCCAAAAGCGCCATCGGAAAGCGGGCGGCAAATTCATTTACCCCAAATGCTTTGTAACTCAGAGCAGTCATCCAGTAACACAGCACGGGTTTTTCAAAATACTTCACGTAATTAAGGTGAGGAGCAATATAATCCCCTGTGGCAACCATCTCGCGCGGTATTTCAGCGTACCGTCCCTCGTCTTTATACCATAGATGGCGATCACCAATCTTAAAGAAAAGCAGTATGGAGCTTAAAACAACAACTACGATGAGAAATCTTAATTTGTAAATTATGTCGGAAATGGTACTAAATGTCATGAGAATAGTTCTCTACTAATCAGGTGGCAGTGCTACTTACGAAGAGTTTTACTTCCCTCATTGATAAAGAGATAAATCTCCGGGGTTTCTTTCAAAAGGGTAAGTCCCTCTACTTTATTTTCAAGTAACTCGCCATATTTATCTTTTTTAATTAAACAATACACTCGCCTGTTACTATTACATATATTTTTAAACTCCTCAAGAGATATAAAATAATCTTGGTTATCACCAATGGCTTTCCCAAAACGTAATTCTCCAACAATATCGCCTACCAATATAATTCTTTTCTTTAGATTAAAACCAACATCACTATATTTTTCATACCCGTCAAATACCGCAACATCAGTTGTATCATCCATGTTCTTTTTTATTTCCTCAATGAATGAATATCTACTTTGCGTTAAACTTAATTTTTCCATAGCGCCGATAACAAATATATATCCGATTAAAACAGGCACCGCTATTGCTATAAGACAGTGTATTTTGCGCTTAACTTCATTTCCCGCAGACATAAAAGATCGAAGGAACCATGCCAGATAACCGGACGCAATAATAAACATTATTCCGATAGGGATAACATAGGGAAGTATTGTCCGCGCTTCAATATCTTTTGAGTAATTCACCCCCAGAACCGTAATGGAAGAAATAGCAATGAGAACAAAACCAACCAAAGTAAAATATAACCCAAACTGTATATATTTTTTCCATTGCCCATCCCATATAAATTCTTTCCAGACATTTCCCACAACAAGTGCCAAAGGCGGTACAATAGGTATTATATACGGAGGCAACTTTGACTGAGAAAAAGAAAAAAACACTAACACAACTATCCACCATAAGTTTAAAAAGATAAAACTGTTTCTTTCCATTGTATTGCCCTTTGAAAAACATTTTCTCAGGGCACATGGAACAAATGATGTCCACGGGAAAAAAAACATAGCTCCAATTATAACAAAATAAAAAATTGATCCATGTCTACCGGCAGATTTCGTTAAAAAACGTTGAAAATGTTCGTGAATAAAAAAGAAGTCAAAGAATTCCGGATTCTTCAGCGACACGGCTAGAAACCATGGAACACTCACGATCAAAAACACCAGTATTCCCCACAAAATACGTGAACGTTTGATAAGGGAGAAATCCCGGGCAACAAGTATATAACTCCCAATAATTAACCCAGGAAGAACAAGGCCAATAAGCCCTTTTGTCAGTACAGCAAGCGCCATACATGCATATGAGAGAAGAAAAATACTTCCTTTATTGCGAATGTTCGCGATCCAAAACAAACACAGTGACGCGGTATTAAAAAATGTAAACGGACCGTCAATTATAAGATATCTACTCACCAGAAAAAAACCTGTTGTTGCGGTAAGAATAAATATACTGAGAGTACTTGTCCGGGAATCAAAAACAACACGCCCAAATAGGTACACCATAAGAATGGTTAAAAAGCCACATAATGCGACAGGAAAGCGTGCAGCAAATTCATTTTCACCAAAAAGATTGTAGCTAGCCGCAGTGAGCCAGTAGGATAAAACCGGTTTTTCAAAGTATTTTACATAATTCAGGTGCGGAGTAATATAATCGCCTGATTCGACCATTTCTCGCGGAATTTCAGCATATCTTCCCTCATCACTTGACCAAAGTGGTCTATCTCCCAGCTTAAAAAAGAGGAGAAATACAGCAAAAATCAGGATAAGGATTGCTATCCATTCTATTTTTATCCGCTCTAGACGATTAGTACAATTCATTTTATCTGTTCATGGGAGAAATCATTTACATAAAAGATTATTAAGATAACAACCTAACCTTTATATTTACATTTCTTCAGCACCCAACTCAGATGCCTCAGGACAAAACTCTAAAAAGTCTTCAATAGTTTTTCGATCATCTTGTTGAATGCGATAAAAAGACAGGCCATTATCAAATAACTCGCTATTCTTTTTAGCGCATGTTCGCACAACTTCTCCGAAAATAGTCACCGATTCATATCCGTCCATGCTCGGAACATCCATTTCAATTTCCAATATCGTATGGAGTGGAAAATGCTCTTTAGTTGTAAGCATTACCCCCCCCGAACTTAAGTTCTTGCTATCTGCATTTGCATAATTGTGCTTTTGTGTATCATCACATGCCCCGTTCGCACATTTCTTTGTTTCTTTATAAACCTTATAGCGCAAAACTGCTTCGTACGGTATTCGTACAAATCTCCTTCTATTTTGTCCTTCATATTTTGATTCGGCCATAATATACTCACCCGCCTTCCTGTTGGGGTATATAGGGAACCACCATCGATTACTTATCGTGACTAACTATTCTATTTTAGTATACACTACTTTGAGACTGAAAACAAAAAATCTTTGTCAAACGCATATTATTTTTGTTGTAATTTACGTATCCACTGCTCTACTTTTTCTTTGTCAGGTGTCTCAGGACTCAGTTCTAGATATTTCTTGTAGTGCCACGCCCCCTTGTCCTTGTCCCCCATGATGGGATAACATACTCCGAGACAATAATTAACTTCAGGATCTTCAGGACTAAGTTCATACGCGATCAGGAAGCTTTTAAATGCATCGTCATATTGTTTTAACTTAATATATACTAATCCGAGTCCACGATACGCATCAAAATAGTCTGGATTAAGTTCAAGAGCTTTGCGATATTTTTCTATAGCATCCTGGTAGTCACCACGGTCATAAAGCTCAACACCTTGATTGTAATAGTCGATATATATCGATTTATTAAATGATTCTATCCATTCTTCAACCATCTGCCTGTCTTCGGCTTCAGGATTAAGTTCAAGATATCTCTTATAGTGATACTCACCTTTTTTTGTATCTTTTTTAACAATCGGATAGATAACCCCTAAACAATAATTGATTTCAGGATCGTCAGGATCAATTTCATACGCTTCAAGGAATATATCTAAAGCATCACTATAGTTTTTCTGCTTAACGAGTGTTAAACCGACCCCGCGCATCGCATCAACATAATCCGGAGATAATTCAAGTGCTTGCAAGTAACTTTCTAACGCCTCATCATATTTCCCTTGGTTATAGAAATCAACACCCTTGTTGTAATAAGAGACATCAAGATTTCTTTCAATTGACGCTATCCATTCCTGGACTTTTTTCCTGTCAGGCGCGTCGGGACGTAACGCAAGGTATTTATTAAAATGCGTAATACCACCTTCAACATCACCTAAAAGAGGAGATACTATGCCAAGACAGTAATGCACTTCAAATGAATCAGGATTTATACGCAATGCTTCCTGAAAACAATTGAGTGCTTCACGATATTTCTTTATCTGAATATAGGAAAGACCCAGGCCGCGCCACGCATCTTCAAAACGCGGGTTTTTATCTAGCGCTTCTTTATAATATTTGATCGCCTGTTTATACTTCCCTTCTCCATATGCCGCGACACCATTACTATATGACGAAATATTCGCACGTGCGCTGAGCTCTTTCTTTTTGTTACGTAGCTTTTTTCTCCATTTTTTCACCTGTGGAATATCAGGCGCATTTGGCTTCATTTTTATGTATTGAGTATAATGAAACACCGCTTTTTCATGATCGCCAAATACGGGATACACAACACCAAGATCATAATGGCTCTCTGCGTTATGAGGATTGATTTTTAATGCTGTCTCAAATTCTTTTGCCGCGTCATGATACCGCCCTCCTCTCACATATACGAGCCCTAACGCGTTATGAGCGGGTCCGTAATGCTTATTTAAACGTAATGCTTCTTTATAATAATATTCTGCTTCATCATAGTGCCCTCTATTAAATGCATCTACACCGCTGTTATACATTTCGACCATCTCGGGATTACGGTGTATTTTACCTTTTCTTCTCAGATTATCAATCCATCCTTCAACTTTATCTCTATCGGAAGCACGCGGTTTTAACCGCAAATACGTTTCAAAATGTTCTATCGCTTTGTCATTATTACGCATCACGATAGGATACATGATCCCCATTCCATAATGAGACTGAGCATGATCTGAGTCAATAAACAATGCCTCTTCAAAGGCTTCAAAAGCTTTCTTGTACTGTTTAAGCCGCACATAGCTCATTCCTAAACCATAATATGCATCTACATAGTCAGGATCAAGGTTCGCTGCCTCACTATATAGTTCAACTGCCAAATCATAATCCTTATTATTAAAATAATCTGTTGCCTGATCATAACATTTGTCAGCAATTTCCATTGCATCTTCGGCTATTCCTGAAGAAATCAATGTGCAACTCACAATTAAAAAACTGATAATAGCAGCACGCATACTATGTGTTTTTCTCATACATTCCCCTTGGTGAAACAACCCCTTAAAATGACTCTTTCCTAAAAATGACTTTTAGTGTATAACGTATTGACGTATACACATTGTCACACGTTCAACAAACTATTACTATATTATAACTTTTTTATCCATTATGAAGAAAATATTTTTTCTAATTATTTTACTTATTATCACGGCCTTCATTGTTATAATTTATATCACTCATTTCAAATCGCCACCCTCGCTCACTATTCAAAGCGAAAAACTAAAGCATATTGCCGAACTCCAACAATCAATTGCCATAGATCCGGATAACCCTGATCTTCACAATAATCTCGGAATCGCATTTTTTCATGACGGGCGTTATCCCAAAGCACTTAAAGAATTTGAAAGAGTCATTGCCCTTGACCCTCATTATGCAGAAGCACTATATAATATTGGAGCAGTCTATGGAAACCTGGGAAAATACAATAAAGCTATTACCTATTATCGTCAGGCCACGGAAATAAATGAAAATCAAGCAGAAGCACTCAACAATTTGGGCCTTGCCCTTTTCAATAAAGGAGATTTAAAAACAGCACTACTCCATTTTAAGAAGGCTTTGCATTTAAACCCGCAGCTCACAGCGGCACGTAATAATATCGGGCTTGTGTATATCAAGCAGGAGAATTATGATGCTGCCATAAACGAACTTCGTGAAGCCATAGCCCTACGATCAAACAGTGCTGAAACCCATTACAACCTTGCCGTCGCATACAATAAAACGGGGAGATTTGAGGAAGCATTAAGCCAATACACCAAAACTCTCACATTACAGCCTGACTTCTTCCTTGCTGATTACGGATTGGCTCAAATTTACTATGATATAAAAAAAGATAATAAAAACGCCCTGATTCATTTTAAAAGGTATCTTTCAGCGCATCCTGGGGATCCGGAAATTAAGAATATAATAGCGCAGATCGATAAAACAATGTTCCCTGAAAATAACGCAAGCAACAATGCATCTATTACACCTTCTCATGAAGCACTTACCGACAGGTCACCTGTAGCCCCGACAACGGAAGATGATGAATATATTGAGCGGGAATTTGATACAAATAACGATAGAATCATTGACCTCTGGCACTTTTACAATGATGCCGGCACCCTCATTAAAAAGAAAATTGACACAAACTTTGATGGAGAACCAGACAAAGAAGAAGTATTAAAATAGTAGATTGTCAAACTCCGATACTTTAGTATAATACAAGACTATACATTTAGTATATAATCGAACGGTAAACACTATGAAAATAATTATAACTTCTCCCTATGATCTTTTTCCACCAAAAACGGCTCATGCCCGCCGGTCTCTATCAATTGCTGATTATCTTATCAGAAAAGGTTTCTTGGTGACTATGCTTGTCCCGGAAAACAAAAATATCCCGTGTGAATTTACCGAATGTAAAAAAGGATTTCATATCGTTCCATACAAAAAAAAGCATCGGTTTCATTCTTTTCTCAATATTGATTTTATGCGCACACTACACAAAGAGATACAAAAACATGAAACCAGTGTATTGGTAGAATATCCCTATCAAGGGCTTATGGTACATGTTCTATCAAAATTATTTTCGTATCCATATGTCCTGGACTGTCACGACATCGAAACAACCCGCTTAAAGGGACTGGACAAAAAACTCTTCGCCATGCTTCTTGATTTGCCTGAGAAATTTTTGATAAAGAAAGCTGATTCAGTGCTTGTTACCACACATAATGATGCACTGCTTATGCAATCAAGAAAACTGAGAACACCGACACTTATTCCAAACGGGGTAGACATAGAGCAATTTAAGCCTATAGAAAAGGACCGTTCAGTATTAGAACACCTCGGCATTAAAAATGAGACAGTGTGTATGTTTTATGGCAACTTCAATGATCCACACAATGCTCGTGCTGCCTCGCTCATAAGCACGCATATCGCACCAAAAGTATATGAAAAAGATAACTCAGTGAGATTTCTTCTTGTGGGAGACAATCCCCCACCACTTAATTATCACCCTTCGATTATTACAACGGGCTATGTTGATAATATAGAAACATATATTTCTGTTTCTGATCTTATCATTCTCCCCCTAAACTCAAGTGGCGGGACTCGCCTCAAGATACTTGAAGCCATGTCATGCGGAAAACCTGTTATAGCTACATATCTCGGGATAAAAGGACTCCCTATTGATGAGGGTCATAACATTCTCTTAGCAGTTGATACAGAATTTCACCGTAAAATAGCGGCCTGTCTTTCCGGCACTTATAACTTGAGTGACATTTCAATACAAGCACGAAAAAAAGCTTTAGAGTTCGATTGGGAGCTCATTCTCAGCCCCTTAAAAGACATACTGTACACGAGCTCTGATAACAGCGCTTATCATAAAAAAAGCAAATAAGATTGCCTTGCTTCTTGGCACCCAAATATCTTTTCCTCCCTTTGTTCCCCTTATATATTTTATTGAATATAAAGCAGGAAAATTTTTCCTTCTAAAAAATAATGGTGAATGGCATATGCCCGATATTACAAGCGTGTATTCTTTTCTAACCCATTTTGACAAGACATTCTATACTATTATGATAGGGTTTATTGCTATAGGTATTCCTCTTGCGATACTCACGTATACTGGCATTTATTATCTAACAAAAAATCATTACCTGAGAAAGCACAAAGTTTTTTGTTAAATTTTATTGACATTTCCTTTGAATAATTTTTTAATCTCTTTGTGTATTAAAAGCAATATACTGGAGGATTAATTATGTGCTGTCATTATTGTGATTATTGTGAAGATTGCGAAGATTATAGTCCAAACAATGAAAACTGCTGTGCAAGCTGTCAAGATTATGAAGATTGCCCATTTAGACAAGGTGGCGTCAGTCCGGATTACGAAGATGAATTCGATAACGATTTAGAATCTAGCCGCGGCGATTATGATAAACAAGAACAAGATAAAGAGGATTACGCGTAAGAACTTTCGTTACCTAATAACAAACTTTCACTACAACAAGGAGTGCATTCGATGCAAATACATAATATAGTTCCAAAAAAAGTGTTCCTCACAAAAGGAGTAGGCAGCCATAAAGAAGAACTTCGTTCATTTGAGCTTGCATTAAGAGATGCGGGCATCGAAAAATGCAATCTCGTAACGGTATCAAGCATACTGCCTCCTCATTGTAAGATCATACCGCGCAACAAAGGATTAAAGGAAATTGCTCCGGGAATGATAACGTTTACCGTATGCAGCAAATGTTCAAGTAATGAACCTCACCGGGTTCTATCCGCTTCAGTTGGCGTCGCCGCACCGTCGGACAAATCTATGTACGGATATCTCAGCGAACACCATGCCTGGGGCCAAACAGAGAAAATGGCGGGGGATTATGCAGAAGACCTTGCCGCCTCAATGCTTGCTTCCACACTCGGCATTGAATTCGATGAAGATAAAAACTGGGATGAAAAAGAAGAAGTGTATCGAATGAGCGATAAAATTGTTCGAACGACAAATATCACTCAAACAGCCAAAGGTAAAAAAGGATATACAACAGTTCTTGCAGCTGCAGTATTTCTTCTGTAAACCTCTTGACTCAGACACAATTAAAATCTTTTTGTGAAATGCGCGGTAGCGTCTGTTTCCTTTGATTTATTTCTTACATCCACAATATACTCAAAATACACCCTCATTATTTCAGCAACACTCCATGCTTGAGAGATACACCCTCTCGGATGGTGCGGAACCGTTCCATCAAAAATTTCAGATATTGTTCCTAACCCTGCACAATGAAGATGATCAATAAATGGCGCCATAAGCTTCTTAATGTGTTCCGTGCTAGCGGCATTTATACCATTTACCCTCATGTACGCGTCAACATATGAACCAATCGTCCATGCCCATACCGTACCCTGATGATACGCATTATCACGAACATCTACGCCTCCTCTGTATACCCCTTTATACTTCGAATCTCTCGGAGAAAGTGTCCTCAAACCATAAGGAGTCAACAGTTCATCCTCGACTACATGTAGTATTTGTTTTTCAGCCGCCTTGGAGACTACCGAATACGGTAAACTTACTGCAAAGATCTGGTTCGGCCTTATTGCAGATGAAGAATTTCCTCCATCAACATAATCAAATAAACAGCTGTCTTTTTTATTCCAAAATACTTTTTGAAAACTCTTTTTTACTTTATCGGCTTTTTGCGAATATATTTCTTCCTCTTTTTTACGATGTAATTTTTTACATATATTCGCCATGATTTTAAGTGCGTTATACCACAGCGCGTTAACCTCAACTACCTTACCTTGCCGAGATATTGCGTGGCGCCCTTGGATCTTCACGTCCATCCAGGTTATTGGGGTATCCCCTGACGAAAAAGTAATAAGCCCATCCTTATCTTCATGAATGCCATGCTGCACCCCGGAACTATAATGATGGAGTATCTTATTCATTCCGGAAACACACATTTTCTCCACAAAAATGTAATCACCGGTATACTCAAGATATTTGTGCACCGCATAAAAATACCACAACGATGTATCTGCTGAGTTGTATTGAGGTTCATTACTATCCTCAAGAAGGCAATTCGGTAACATTCCCTTATTAAGATAGTCCATCACTGTAATGAGTATCCTTTCGGCATATTCATAGCGCCCATTGACCAGAGTAAGACCTGGAATCGACACAAGCACATCTCTTCCCCATACATTAAACCAATGGTACCCACCAACAATCATTAATGAATTTTTCTTCATTCCCTCACATATAAATGAATCTGCTGCTAATAGTAATGGATCTAATTTTGTATTGTTATGATTAACACCTCTTAAGAGCATGCTCCGTCTGCTTATTTCTTTTTGCATAAGCTCCATTGTATCTATTTCGTCATACAATTCTGTTGACGCCACAAAAACACAATTATCACCATCCTCAACATTGTAGACAAAATAACCAGGATTATAGACTATCTCATGGCAATCAAATCCACGATATGCCTCTTCCTGATACTCCATATTCCTATAGAAACACTTATCATGATTAAAACTTGCCGCATTATGGTAGAGATATAATGAAGGAATATTTGAATGGGGGGTCAGCTTTATCGCGCCTTCATACACTTCACAGTCACAGCGAAGATTTTCTTCATATTCAGTTAACGCGTGGTAATCCCTGAAATTCACCAGTGGACGCACCTGCAGCGATATTTCCTGAGCGGCACTTGTCCCTAGAAAAAAGTTATAGCTCACTATTGAGGTATCCGCCCCATGAACCATCATTATTGTTTTTTCGACCATTATCCCTTTGACTTCATAAATGAACTTTGGGAACGGAATCAATCGAAACTCTTTAAGGTACAGGTTTCCTTGCGGATGAATTGTGTCAGGATATTGATTTGCCGATAATTCGTATTTTTCACCATCAATAATTAATGTTTCCTCAACTTTTGATAAAAGCAACATACGGCCGCTTGGCTGATTCGTTGCAGAAACAAGTAATCCATGATACCGTCTTGTATTAGCCCCAATAATAGTTGAGGAGGCATAGCTTCCTTTGCCATTTGTTTCAATCCACTCATACTGGGTCGCATTATGGAAATCTCTACATACATTCTTTTTAAAATGAATCACTAGCCGCCTCCTTATCTATGAACACACTCATACGTGTACTGTATCAAAGTTATATCATAATTATATTACATCTTCTTGTATTTTTCAAGAGTATAACACTTAAGTCGTTGATTGCAAGAGTGATACAGATACACATTGAAAGGATATCTCTTTTAACATAAAGAATTAATTATCTTCACTGCGAATTCTTAACCTATTCAAGCTGTATAAAATAATACATCGCTAAATTTATTATTGACATTTACTCTTATTCTGATAGTTTAGGGGCTTATCAACTAAGGAGGATACTATGAATCAGAAAAAATACGAATTAGAAAATGTGACCGAACCGAATCTTATGCGGGAATTGTTCCCCTATCACGATGTACCAAAAATGACTTTTGAGGACGCAACTGTTCCTCTAGATACACCTCAAGATATCTGGATAACTGATACAACATTACGTGACGGACAGCAGTCCCGTCCTCCCTATACAGTAGAACAGGTCGTTCAAATATACGAGTTTCTCCATAAATTAAGTGGTCCTTATGGAGTTATCAAACAAACTGAGTTCTTTCTCTACACTAAGAAAGATAAAGAAGCTATAGAAAAATGTTTGGAAAAAGGATATCGTTACCCCGAAATCACTGGTTGGATACGTGCGGTTAAATCAGATTTCCAGCTCGTAAAAGACATGGGATTAAAAGAAACCGGCATTTTAACGTCAGCATCAGATTATCACATCTTTCTCAAGCTTAAAAGCAACAGAAAGAAGGTAATGGAAGGGTATCTTGATGTTGTAAAAGCAGCATTAGATATTGGAGTTATCCCTCGTTGTCACCTTGAGGATATCACACGAGCAGACTTTTACGGTTTTGCTATACCATTTGTCCAAGAACTCATGAAACTGTCAGACGAATATAAAACACCAATAAAAGTGCGGGCATGCGATACTATGGGCTACGGTGTCCCGTACGCAAATGCGACTTTACCGAGAAGTATACCAAAAATCATTCATGGGCTCATTCATGACGGAGGCGTTCCCTCCGAACAGCTTGAATGGCATGGACATAACGATTTTCATAAGGTTCTGATAAATGCGACTACTGCATGGCTCTACGGATGCTCCGCAGTTAACGGAACACTCCTTGGTTTTGGTGAACGAACAGGAAACTCTCCTGTTGAAGGACTCATAATAGATTACATATCGATTAAAGGTAATAAAGGTATTAATACGACTGTTATTACAGAGATAGCTGATTATTTCACTAAAAAGCTTGGGGTTACTATCCCTTCGAATTTTCCTTTTGTTGGGTCTGATTTCAATATTACACGCGCGGGCATTCATGCTGACGGGATACTAAAAAATGAAGAGATCTATAATATTTTTAATACATCAAAGATACTAAAAAGAGATATTGGCATTGCCATAACAGATAAATCTGGTGCAGCAGGGATCGCGCATTGGATAAATGCACACCTTGATCTTAAAGGAATGGACTTAATCGACAAGAATAATCCAGGCATCCTTTTGATGAAAAAAGCAATTGATAAAGAATATGAATCGCAACGAACAACATCTATATCAAATAATGAGATGACTGCGTTTGGAAAGAAGTTTCTTCCTGAATATTTTGAGAAGAGAACATTATAGTTCTCTTCTCATTATGTTTTTCCCTTATTGCTCTTGAGTGCTTTTATTCTCCAAGGAATCAGAAATCACGTCCATCAGCATGCCCTTTAATGTATCTTTTGTTGACGGAGGCTGACCAGGAACTGTTTCCTTTTTCTCTTCCTTCCCGAAAACTTTATCAGAGAGCAGCTGGACCGCTTCACGCTGAAGGATGTTACCCCAATTAGGGGTAAATTTAGGCGGACCATCAAGAGCACCGGTTATCAGAAACGGCATTGATATCCTACCGTCAGAGCGTGTTAACGCCCGCTGAAGTTTTCCACTGCCAAGACGTTTCGTAAATGCTTCAGAAAAAACGACATCAAGATCATATCGAATCTGGTTGTTTAAAGTAAAATACCCCGATCCAAACAGATCAAAATATTGCGTTTTCATTTTAAGATCATTTGTTCTACAAACACCATTAGTAATTGTAAGCGTTAATGTCAGATCTTTAAAAGAAGTGTCTTTTATATCAGGGAGATTTAATCCAACAATACCGGAGATGACCGATAAATTCTCTAACAAATTAAACGATTTAAAACGCCCTTCACGAATATGCAGTTTTCCGTTACCATTAACGTTATCTTTTATCTGTGCTTCTGTTGCGCCGCTTCCCGTTAAATCCAAAACCGCATCAAGTCTACCGTAAAGAACATCCCCCAGTTTAGAATTTTTCTTCAATATATCGTGTATATCTACATCTTTAAGCTGGGCCTTCATTTTAAATTCATTAAGCGGGCTTGCCGCGTGATAGACTACCTGCCCTTCACCCGTACCATCAAAACCCACAAGATTAAAAGGGTTAATGGTCAAGATCCCGTTTTTAATCAGCATCTGGGCATTGACATCTTTAATGTCGTTTTTCTTATATATAAGCCTGTCGGCATGAAATCGAGCTTTTACATCCATCTTTTCAAACAGTTTTTGATCACTTGATAGCGCAGTTGGACGCTCTGCCATAACAACCGGTGCTTCACTTCTATTGGTGATTTCTACTTTTTTAGAGGGGCTCGCCTCTGGCGTGACTACCTTTTCGCCTCGAGGTATCACACGTGGCCTATTTTGGCTGCTTGCATTTTTCTCGGGCAAAAAGAGCATAATCTCCTCGAGATAACATTCTTTAACCTTAACATCAAATTCTGCTCGCGGAGCATCAAAACCATCAATAAAACCATTCATAAAGAGTTTTGATTTTTCGACGGTTACCTGTACTTCTTCAAAATCAATACGTTCGGCATGAATCTTCAATCTTCCATTTAAAACCGCATGAACACTCGGATTAAGCGGTGTTGCAAACCTTACCTGATCGCATTGAATAAACCCTTGGGTATCAAGCTTCTTTGTCCCCGCTACCTCACCCTTTACATCAAGTTTCACATTAATAGCACCTGTTGGTGAATACCCTTTTAGTTCCTTTAAAGATATTAGATCTTTCATCATGATCTTTCCGTTCACATTCAGATCAAGGCGCATTTTCTCCTGTACATTAAAATCATTAACCGAACCCTGTACAGAAAGCTTTGTGTCTCCATAGAGTAAATGCAACTGGTCAATAGCAATATCTTTACTTTCTTTAATACGTCCTTCCAGATTGCTTGTAAGGGCCTTTCCCTTCGTTTTTTCAAATAGGTCTTGATAGAGTACTGAAGCATTGGTCATATCTGTCTTTGATTTAATATATATATCATCATGTTTCCCTTTGAGAAGAAATGTGAGAGATACCGGACCTTTTATCTTCGGAATATCATCAGAAGAAGAAACATAACTCATAAGCGGCGTAATATCACAGTTATCAATGTTACCATTAATTGTAAAAGATAATTTGTCTAGATGTGACAATATATCAAATCCAGCGGGAATTGCTCCTACCGTTGCTGAAAACGCAATGCTCCCAGTTTTATTGAGTTCTCCAGCCATTTTAATATTGATTCGCCCACCGACTCTCACACCAGCTATTGTCGCATCGAGATTTGATAGGTCTATGGTCACTTTTTCTTTCATCATGTGATCGATAAATACGACGTGTCCATCGTTTATAATGAGGCTCCCTAGCTCAAACTGTGGGTTTTTACGCTCTTGCCTTTCAGGACCTGGCACGGGAGCAGGTATTGCTGGAGGAATACGCTTTGGTAAAGTTTTACCTTTTTCTACCTCGGGAGACAGGATTCTTTTAGCCGCCTTAACTCTTTGAGTCGGTGCAGGCATGAAATTAAAATCACCGTTTTTGTCTCGTATAACAGACACGTACGGTTTATCAAAATATATCTTGGACACCTCGATCTTTTTTGAAAGTAACGGCAAGATCTTTACTCGTATAGTAAATGCGTCACAGGAAAAGAACACCTTGCTTGAATCACTCAATCCTTCATATATCTTCACTTCATTCGTTGATACACCTACCCCACCTATAAGATTAAGCTTCAGATTCCCTAATTCAATCTTTTTCTGTAAAGCCTTCTGGGCTTTTTCAATGATGACACCTTTATAATGATTTACATCTATAAATAACGGAAGGGTAAATATCAATACAATAAATACAACACATATTACTAAGAGAGAAACAAAAAATTTCTTTTTCATACATCCTCCTACTATCGTTTGTTGTTAATAGCTTGATGAAATATTAATCTTGTTTTGCTTCAACGGCATGATCCTCGCAACATGTCCCAGATAATTCTTTGTAGTTTTGAAAACAATACGATATCTCTATCCCAATCAAGACTATCAACCAGGTAATAAAAAGCCACGCAAGAAAAAGTGGAACGGTACTGAGTGATCCGTACACAATATTGTAGTAGAGAAAATGTGTCGTATAATATCCGAACGCTACCTTCGCTATCTCCCACAATATCCCACCAATAAGTCCACCAACTATAGCTGCACTCCAGCGCACATTCGTATTCGGAATGATCTTATACGATAAAACAAACGCCAAACACGAAAAAATAAATGGAAGCGTGACATAATAGATCTTCTGTATAAACATAAAACTATGGTCAATACTCATAAGTTGTATCTTGAAGCTCGAGGTAATATAAAATGATAAACCGATCAAAAGAGGCAGGCCAAGCAAGATACCAGCATAGGCGTTATACCTCTGCATGATAGTTCTCTTTTCCTTCACTCCCCATATATGATTAAATGAATCTTCGACAATATTAAAGAGTGCGAGAGATATTATGGCCACACCTATTACTCCAATAATGCTTACCGCTTTTATGTTTGTCGCAAATTGATCAATATAACTCGAAATGAGATGGCCGATCTTCTCCCCGACATTCGGCAAAAAATGCATAAGGATCTTTGCCTGAATCTTATCTTTTATTTCATTGATCTGCGCAAAGCTCGCAAATAAGGAAAAGGTTACCGCAATTAACGGCACCAGAGAAAAAAGCATTGCAAAAGCCATTGCGGAAGCACGCTGCATACAATTGTGCCGATTAAACTCTTTGTATAATATCTTAAAAAACTTTATTATTGTCATACACATTCTCACTTTCATTTAGAAATGTACAATTTCTTTCTGTTCCGGCCACGTATATTTATTAATCCCATTATAGATGGAAGATTTCCACAGTTTTTTAACTAAAGAAGTGAAAGCATCGACATCTCCTGTGGCAAATAAATCAAATGTTGGATCATTAGAAGGAAAACATTCTAATGTATGCTCTTTTAATATTGTTGCCAGTGTTGCAATCGATGAATATGGAGGGTATGCAATTTTCATCTTTTCCCCGACTATATGGGCCACTAAATCTTTTATAAAATTAAAATGAGTACATCCCAGAACAAGTGTATCTGCCCCCTGCTCCATGAGCGGGCACACATAGTCGCTTATACATTTAATAATCTGGTTGGTGAATATATCCCCTTCGGAAATCATATTTACCAGTCTTGAACAGGGAACAGACAAAACATTGATTGAAGGATCAATCTGGCACAATGCATTTTTTAGAAACTCACTTTTTGCAGTCAACTTTGTGGATATGATACTCACTTTTTTGTTTCGTGTAAGAGATATTACATCCCGAAAAAGGTGTTCAGTAAAAATACCGACAACAGGGATAGAATACTTTTCACTGATTGTCTTTAGTGCAACGGCACTGGCAGTACTGCATGCTATAACCAGTGCTTTTACACCCTTAGCTACAAGCACTTCAGCAATATTCAGTGAATAGGTAATAACCTCATCTGTTGATTTTTCACCAAAAGGCTGATGTTGGGAATCTGCAAAGAAAACAACACTTTCTTTTGGTAATTGATTTGAAATCTCCGTAACAAGACTCAATCCTCCCACTCCCGAATCAAATACACCGATAGGTCTATTGTTCATGTCTCTCTCTTAAGTTATCAATACCAATACCACGCCCGTAATTTCTTTTCAATTTTTTAGTGTCTTGAATTGTGAATTATTTCGCCTTTCACAATCCGATACTTTTCAAGATGCCTTTCACATAAGCAATACTTCTTTTAGGGTTATCCTTTGATCTGTCTTTTATCTTGTTAAAAGCACATTTCACTTTATCAATCCCATATTCATCTATCATCTTAGTAAATCTGAAGTACTCCCCATTGAATACACTTTTTACAATTTATTTACATTTCCTATAATTTATATATTATCACAATATACATAAATATTTCAAAAAAAGAAAGGGTCTTATGTTTAAAAAACTTATTTATTTGATCAGTGCGATAATTTTTACTGGCGGTTTTATATCTTCTGATTTGTATGGATAGGAAGTGTAACTTTTTATAGACCGGGAGATTTCACTGTTAATGGCAGCGCGATTTTAACAATAAATAGTGGTGTAGCAAGGTTCTATGGCTATGCCTCTACATTTTCTTATCCCTTAAAACTTGGAGCAGAACAAACATGGAGTAGTGATCATGGTAGTGGTTATCTTGAAATAAGCGCTATAGATACGAATGGAAACAATCTTACACTTAATGGTATTGGGGATTTTATATTAATGGGAGAGGTAAGCGGTATAGGATCTATTACCAACGCAGGTTCAGGAACAACGACGTTATCAGGGGTAAATACCTATACTGGTGCGACAACAGTAAGTGATGGAACATTACAATATGGGGTTGATAATGCGCTTTCAAATACTACTGCAGTGAGTGTTTAGTCAGGGAAGGTGCTTGATATGGCAGGATATGATGACACGATAGAATCGCTTGCAGGCGCGGGAAATGTGACATTAAGCAGTGATTTGACTGCAGGGGGAGATGATTCTAGTACAGCATATAGCGGTATCATGAGCGGGACAGGGAGTTTTAGTAAAAGCGGTTCAGGAACGATGACGCTTTCAGGTGCGAATACTTATTCGGGAGAAACAACGATTAATGCAGACACACTCTCTGTGACCGGTAGCATTGCAAATAGTGCTGCTACAATCAACGATGGCGGCAAACTCATTGGTTCGGGAACTGTTTTTAATCTTACGGTGGCAGACGACGGTACTTTTTCTCCGGGATTGAGTCCTGGCACGCTTAATGCCGGCCCTACTACGTGGGAAAGCGGGTACACGATTAATGATGCTATAGGCACAAAAGGGGATGATCCTGGATGGGATTGGCTTGATATTACGGGTGGGCTTAATATAACAGCGACTTCCGAGCCTTTCGAAGAATTTATGCTTATGCTATCAACGATGGGAGTCGATGCCTCTAACTTTGATAATTCTCAAGATTATTCATGGGTTATAGCAACTGCTTCTACCGGAATTACCGGTTTTTCTGCTGATAAGTTTAATGTTGAGAAATTTGCATTTACAAATGACCTTGGCGGTGGATCTTTTGGCATTGAAGAGGTCGGTAATGATATCAACCTGACGTTCACCGCCGTCCCCGAACCGTCAACATACGCGCTTTTCGGTATCGGGCTTTTGGGATTGATTGGCGGATGGCTAAAAAAACAAAAGCATACCAAATTACAGCCTATGCGGTGATAACTAATTCCCTTTATCCTTTATTGTCATTCCCGGAGTCTTTTAGCGGGAATCCATGCCCTAAACTTATTTTATTACTATACTTAATTCCAATCCACGTTTGGAACGAATTAGAGGGAAAGACAGATCAAAAGATAATCCTAAAAGAAGCATTGCTTATGTGAAGGGTGTATTGCAGAGTATGGAGGCTAACATCTGAAAAACATTTTCAAAAGTTTTATCTTTTTTGTGAACAACAACACTTCGTTTTGTCTTTGGGTTTTTAGTTTTTTTTGTAGCGGCCATATATAGCTGGTCATGGAAGGTCAGATCCTTTCCGCGGTCGGAGTAAAAAACGCTATAGGTATTACTTCGCTTTCTGAGGGCGTAACATGTCTGGTCGATATAAGAACAGGGAAAAGGGCACTGTCCCCTTTTTGGTCTTTAAAGTACGCAATGTCACTCCTATGTACAGAAAAAGAAGGCAACCGCAAGAATTAAATAAACTATCACAAAAAGCGCTCCCTCAAACCAGTTAGAGTCTCCATCCAGCAATGAATACCCGCAAACAAGTACACATGCACCAACTGATATCAACTCCAGGCCGCCAAAAACTAGTGTAAAGGGCTTACCAATTATATAACTATAAATTACCAATAGCGGTATAACTAAAAGCGCAATTTGTATACTGGCGCCAACCGCAACCTGAAATGATAAATCCATATTGTTTTTTCTTGCCATGTTTATTGATACTGTAGTTGCCGACGCATTACCTATAGCGGCAACAAATATAACACCCATAAAGAGCTGTGAAAAAACTGACTTAGTCGAAGATAACATGCCTTCAATAGACGTGACCAGGATATCACTTTCAAAACCTATTAACGACGCGCCAACAAATAAGACAACTATTGCAAGCCCTTTTTTCCATTCAGGCTTTACCTTTGGATCAACTTCAGAAGTATATGCTGATCTGTGGGTCTTCAATGAAAAAATCAGGTAAAGGATATAGCCAATCAATAACAAGATAGATATACATAATGAGGTTATATCTATTGCAGCACTTGCGGCTGTTTCCTTAATCATAGGATCCATTTTACCGGCTGTAACAACATAAGAAGGAACAAAGAGGGCAACAAGAACAAATACAAGCACCAATATCGAGGCATTAGTTCCTACTCTTGAAAATCTCTGCGTTTTATGTTTTAACCCGCCAATAAACATAGCCAACCCCACGATCAGAAGAATATTGCCGATTATAGAACCTATCAGTGCCCCTTTCATTAGGACATGCATTCCATGATGTAAAGCTGTCAGAGAAATGATTAATTCCGGAAAATTGCCCAGGGTCGCTTGAAGTAATCCCCCAACTACCGGTCCGGAATATATAGATATTTCACCTACAGACTTTTGCAGTAAATCTATCAGCCCTATCATAGCAATACCGGTAATTATAAATACCAGTATTGAATTGGCGCCAATATGTGAGAGATAAACACTTACCGGCATTAAAAAGCTTAAAATTGCCATCTTTGGGAAGGTTTTCATGGTATGTGAGGTAATCATTGCCATATAGACTCCTTTAGCCCGTTACCGAAATTACGGATGAAAGAAAAAAACGATACCAACCAGCAGATAAACTGCGATAAACATCACTCCTTCAAACCAGTTGGATTCCCCATCTAATAAAGAATAGCCGGCGATAAGCAGGCCGCTCCATATCGCGATTATTTCAAACATGTTAAAAACAAGTGTAAGCGGCTTCCCGATTATAAAACTAAAAAGCACTATTACAGGGACAATAAAAAGGGCAACCTGAATACTTGCTCCTGTTGCCACCTGAAATGATATATCCATCCTGTTTTTTCTCGCCATAATAATCGCTACGGCGCCGTCACACGCGTTTCCAATCGCCGCAACAAAGATTATACCCATAAACAATTCCGAAAACATTATCTTCTGTACCTGTATCATATTTTTAATCGCATCGACAAAGATATCACTTTCAAAACCAATTATAATCGCTGTCGCAAAAAGCACTACTAACGCTACCGGCTTCTTCCATACAGGTTTTTCGGACGTCTCGGATTTGGGCATCATCGCGAATTTATGTGTTTTTAAAGAAAATACCAGGCTTAATAAATAGACAATCAACATCACAACTGCCGTGCAGATTGATATCTTATTTACCATAACGTCAGCAATTGCTTCACTCATATCAGGATCTAAATTATACCCGTAATGTACAAACGTCGGGATTATCAAGGCAACAAGCGCTACGGCAAGCATCAAGATCGCGGCATTCGCCCCCGTCCTTGAGAATTTTTGCGTTTTATGTTTTAACCCGCCAAAAAACATGGACAGGCCCAAAACCAGGAGAAGATTGCCTATTATCGAGCCGGTAAACGATGCCAGTACTAAAACATGCATTCCCTCCCAAACAGCAAAAATACACACAATAAACTCGGTAAAATTCCCGAATGTTGCCTGAAGCAATCCCCCGACAACAGGTCCTGAATAAATACACATCTGGTCTGTAGCCTTGGCAATAAAACCTATTAAACCCAGAATTGCCAAAGAAGTGATTATGAAAATCAGAATCGAGTTCGCTTCTATATGGGCAAGATAAAAACTTACAGGCACTAATAAGGCTAAAACAGCAGGTTTAGGAATTGTGCGTATAAAAGACATATAAATCCTATATCTTAAGGTGATGAGGCCAAGGACTTCTAACCCAAATCGCTCACCGTAGGTGTCGTAGCCGAAGGTGAAGACTCCTACGGAATGAGATTTGGGTTAGAAATTTCCCTATATCCGCCATATATGGACTACCATCCTATTTATGGTAAATTAATCGTTACACTCGTCTTTATATAAATGTCTTTAAAATCATCAAAAACTAGATAACCAAAAACAGCCGTTATTATGAGCAAACCTATAAGAATAAACATATATGAAACCCACATCAAAAAGGCTCTATAATTTTCAAAAGCACCTGTCTTAACACTCGCCGTTATAAATACGGATAACATCAGGAAAAAAGATGATATGCAGCTTATATCGTCTAAAATACTATACGTTTTTTTGACTTCCATGCTTAAATCGGGTAAATCACAAAAAAACACCAACCCGACTGTCGTAACAAAAGAGATACACAGGATAACCGCGGAAAGGATAAACAATGTATCTACGGTATTCTTTATCTCTTCCTGATCCTGATTAAATACATGCATAAAAAATATATCTCTTATAATCCTTCTTAGCCTTTTATAACGCATACTTGCAGTAATATTCATATTAAATTCTTTCTCTTAAAATATTATCAGACGGAACGTTTCCTCTTCCGGGAAACATGCCTGCCAACTTCCCTCATAAAACCCACATCATCTTTACCGACTTTAGTCAAATTCCTATCAAAGAGTTTTCTTATATGTTTTCTTTGTTTATATACAATTGTGCCAAAAACCAATGCTACTCCAATAATAGTCAATATTTTTCTAATACTAGCATCCATAAACCTTTTCTCCGAAAACGTCATTTAGCGTAACGCAGCTTATCTTTTATCTCTTCTTTTCCCAGTGATTTTATAAAACTTCTGTCCTTTTCGCTTGTTTTAGATAAGCAGTCATCATAAAACATCTTTATCCGCTTTCTTCTAACATATAAACTTACAGCGATTATAGCTGTTATTCCAATACTTATAAGTATTCCGATATATTTTTTATCCATACTAAATAATAAACTCCAGCCATTTTGTGAACAGGTCTTCTACAATATCCTTTAAAAAACTCCTGGCAATTTTTCTTCTCTCATCCCATGATATATCAGAAACAAATTTTTCATCCTCTATCATCCTGCATACCTGCTGTAAATATCTTATCGCCTCATCTTTATTATTGCTCTTCCCCAAGTCTATTCTAATCCCGGTAAGATCCTTTACCTCCTGCTGTTTCTTGCGATAAATTTTCTTTGGATTAACGTCCGTTATAATTATTATCGGGTCTTTCCCAATCTCCTCGGGGTGCTCTCTTAAAAATTCCTGAGATTCTTCCTCAGAAAATATAACTAAATTATGTCCTGCAAGATATTCCTTTAGTAATTTTAATGAATTTTTACAAACGTCGTGAGCATCTGTAGGCCAGCCGGAATCTATTATTGTTATGTAAAACTTCTTCATATTAATATAACTGTCCAAATTAGCTATTGATACGAGATCCAAACTAAACGAAATTTGGTTCGTGGTTCCTCTCCCTGTACCCTTCGGCACAGGACCTTGCAATGATGTTTATCTTTTATGCCCTTGCTTTTACGACCCTGGTACGTTTTGGTGCTACTTCTTTTTTTTCTATCTTTTCAATAATCTTCGCGCCAATATGAAAACCTATGGCAAGAAGCACACCAACAGCGACAACCTCAAGCCCGCCTGTTACCATGCCAATTGCAAAACCTCCGATACCTTTCATATACTACCCCTTTCTAAAATCCGCCATATAGTTTCGATACATAAGTTTTAGTATTAATGCCCTGTCCTTTATATTTATGTAACTTAACCCGTTTATCATCATTAGGACCTAAACCGCATTTTTTGGAAATTTTACCGCCAATATGAAAACCTATCGTTAACAATACGCCATAAGCCAAATATTCAATCATCTAATCCTCCTAACCAGGAAAAATGGATAGTTCATTTCCCGTAGCTTTCTCAAAAACCCGTTTTTTACCACCCTTAACTTTAGTCTTTGAATATTTACTCTCTTTTTCACCGCAATTCTCTAAAATATTTTTTCCTGTATGATAGCCAATCTTTAAAAGGGCACCTATAGCAATTACCTCAATAACCGTTACTACACTTCCAAACAGATAACGCATTTAAAATCACTCCTTCTTTCACTTAAATTTCCTTTTTCCTAAGATGATGTCTCAAAACCAACATTCGTTATTGAAATGATCATGTTCCCCCTCGTATGAGGACCTTCGCTTTCGATCCATGCCGCCCACAGGAGTAACATAGTCAGTTTTCAGACAGCTTCCAAGTCACAAGGTTTATCTTACACTTACTGCTAATCAGGCACGAGCTGGCTTTTTTACAGAATTTCTTCCTGTAAACATTTTTACTGTGCTTTTAATTCCCTTTTCCGTGTATTTTTTTGCCTGTTTTACGCCCTTCTTCAAATACGGATTGATCTCTTTTTTTATCCTGGGCCATTTATACCCGATTATAAACCCGCAAACTATAGCAAGTAGCGCTGCCATTTTCCCGTTTTCCATAGGTTACTCCTTTGTTTTCTTATTTTATTATTTTTTCTTTTTAACCGATTTTGCAGCAGATTGGACAAATCCCCTTATCTGCGACCAATTTTTTCCAACAGAAAAACCTACCGCAAATAATATTACTATCCCCAACGAATTCATAAATACCTCCTCCTCTGTTAACCCGATTGGTCTTATAGATTTAGCAAACCTATCTCCTCTTTTAATATGCTTATTACCTTCTTCTTTGCCGGCAACAGAAAAGGCATCATCAGTGTCGGCCATTCAGCATAAACCTCACATTTTTGTTCTTTAAAAATTACCTCCCAATATAATTTGGCTGTCTGTATATAAAGTCTTTTAATCTTCTTATCCCACTTATATTTAATTGTCCAGGTTGATTCCTTTTTTAAACGGTTAAGCCTCTTATTTATTTTGGTAACTCCTGAACCATCTAATTTCTTTTCAAGCTTCTCTTCTAAAACCTTCCCCCGTGTTATCATATTATGCTATCTCAACCTTTTCTTTCTCATGTTCCATTCTTTCCATTCTTTCCATTTCTTCCCCATAAACCTTGTAAAGCGGTCTTGTCCCGTTCAGTGTAGCAAGAAAATTCGCGCCATTGTTTAAAATAAGCGATGAAGTAAGACCAAATGCGCCGGTCAATGCCCCTATAATGCAGATAGTATTAGGAATAGCGACCATATTCCAGCTAAGGGAAATATTCCTTTCAAGCTCTTTCGCTATATCCAGCAATCTGGTCAATTTAGCAATATTTGCGTCCATAAAAACTATCTGCGCGGTATCTGTCGCTATGCTTGAAGCACCCTTCAAAGATATTGAAACATCAGCCCTCTTGAGCGCGATTGAATCATTTATACCATCACCTACAAAGGCTACCTTTTTCTTTCCTTTCTGTAAAAGTTTCACGTAATCCCCTTTTTCCCGTGGAAGCACCTCAGCAAAATACCTGTCCATGCCCAATTGCTCCGCAAGCTTCTTAGTAGGGCCTTCATGATCTCCTGATATCAACACTATCTCTTTTACCCCTCTTTTCCTTAATCCCTGAATTATATCGTGTGCCTCCGACCTGTGCATAGTGTTTAGCAGTATCACGCCTTTTAGTTTATCATTTATCGCGACCATAACCGCGGACCCGCCGTCTTTTCTCACAACTTCTACCTTTTCTTCGATTTCACGCGGAATTTTGATCGATTCCATCCCCATAAATCTAGCGCTTCCCACTTTAACCGTATCGCCTTTGATCCCTACCGTTATTCCATAACCAACATGGTATCTTGATTCATCACGGCTGGGCAGTTTCAAATTAAGCTCTTTAGCCTTTTCGATTATCGCCTTTGCTATAGGATGTGTAAACTTTTCCTCAGCGGCCGCCGCGAACATAAGTACCTTTTCTTTACTAATACCATCTGCTACGATTACATCGGAAACCTCAGGTATCTCATTGGTCAAAGTCCCTGTCTTGTCAAACAAAAATGTATCTATACGGGGAAGGTTTTCAAGTGCCCTGCCATCTTTTACCAATATACCCTCCCGCGCGCAAAGCGCTAATGTTGAAAGAAGCCCCAATGGCGCGGCCATCCTTATCCCCGTCCCGTAATCACAGTTTACAATCGCCAGTGACGCATCATAACCGCTGATTGCATACCCTAAAAAAGACATCGCAAGCGTCGGAATAACAGCTTTATCAGCCAGTTTTTCCCCTCTGGACTGAGCTTTTACCTTGTAGCCTGCCGTTTTCACCAACACACTTCTTATTTTCGCGGAGGTTGTCTGGTCACCTGTTTGCATAACTCTTATATAAACCTTACCGGCCAAAAGCACGGTAGATGCAAAGACTTTATCTCCCTTGATCTTCTCCACAGGGGCGGACTCACCTGTTAAGGTATGCTGGTCAATCATGGCAGTACCGTTTGCCACTTCTCCGTCAACAGGAACGGTTTCCCCTGTATTCACAACTATAATATCCCCCTCTTTTAATTCTGTTAACGATACCTCAATTTCCTGTCCATTTTTATAGAGCCATACAAACCTCGGCTGTTTACCAAATATCTCGACAAGTAGTTTTTTTGAATCATCTTCAGTCTTGCTTAAAATATTTCTTCCCAAACTCAGGCACCAATTCATCAGTGCCCCCGCAAAAACGCTTCCGCCGACCAAACACATCGTTACTATTATACTGTCTAGAATATCAACGCCTATCTTTTTCTTTCTTATTGCCTGTACCGCTCCTTTGTAAGTTGGATACGCGTTATAAATGACTAACCCGGCGTTAAACGGTATCGTCCACGGAAATAACCATTGTCCAACAGCGGCAAGTCCCATTGACGCGGTATTTAGAGTGAAATCAAGATCCAGTTTGTCTTTTTTCTTCTTCTTCTTTGACTTATCAAGGACACCGTCCAGAACTCTAATCAAATGGCTTTTATCTATCTTTTCATCATCATAGATTATAAGAACAGAACACGTAAACGGATTGGTTGAATACCTCTGAACACCTATAGTTCCTAAAAGTTCTTTCTCTATCTCCTGGCAAACACTCTTTTTCCTATAAAGGAAAGGATTCTTCAGCCTGATTCTTCCAAAAATCTCATGCTTTATTTCCCATGTAGTAAGCCTATTACCAAAACGAGAAACGTTTATAACATTTCCGTCCAGCCCCGCCAATTCACCAGAGTTATAAGTATTTACTTTTTTATTTTTCTTGCCGTTCCCTAACGCCAGGCTGATTTTTCTTAGTACCTGCACCTGTTTTCCATTTGGATTTTCATATCCTATAGCGGCTATCCTGTTTATCGGATCTAATCTTATTCTATTAACTTCATTAACACTGAAAACCCTATTTATAAATTCTCTACACGCGGTGGATCCAAGATTATTAAACAATAAGTCGCTTTTGAGTTTTAAACTGCCTTTTCTATTATGCAGGATTTTCATCGTTTTTGCCTTCCCCCATTATTCGCCCTTTTTTAGATTGACATTACAACATTATCACCTGAAAAATAAACTCAAGCCAGGTGGGAGCTATCAACCTCTTATAATACAATTTAAATGGTTTCATAACTGCGCCTACAGGCATAATAAACACCATATCTTTGCATTTAAGAACTTGATCTCTGGATTTCTTATCCAGTTTCTCCAAAAATTTATCCATCGCTTTTTCAAGAACACCCTTTTTAAAATCTTTTAACGATGCTTCCTTATGTAAAAATTTATTATCGGGAAATAATTTTGATATTCTTGAAAAAAGCCTTTTAGACGTAAGTATTCGTGTATCATATATTACAATTATTGACTTCGTGATTTTGTTATACGTTAATTCATCAACACCATTCACATTTAAAATCTTATCAAGAACCTGATCTGACACCGTGTTTTTCTCAAAAAACTTAAACCCTCTTTCGATGTAAAATATACAAACACCTTTATTTTTCATCATCCGGGTTCCAGTCATATTCCACACTACTCCTTCGACTCACTTCGTTTGCTCAGAATGACACTTCGTGTCAGAAACTAACGCGGCGCCCATCCGGGGCTCCTCGCAATGACGAAACTTCAATTTTTTCACATCTTCTCAGTCACCAACACCAATAAAAAAGTATTGGAGTTAAAAATGTGCTTTTATTATGCTTTTATTGTGCTTTTCGCGGATTTTTTTCCATTGCCCGCAGATTTAGCCGGCTTTTTTTTGACCTTTCTTACTTTTGCCGCTGCCACAGTATCCTCAACGTTTTCTTTTTGCTCGGCCATAAATTTCGCGATACCGGAATATACATCCGCGGATTTTTCAGTCATGTTTTCAATAATAGGTGATACCACCTGTTTTATCTTTGGCCAGTTCATCCCGACAAGAACACCTGCCGCAAACACCAAGACCATTACCGTTTGCTTGTTTCCACCACCTGGTTGTGCCATATCTTACCCCTTTCTAAAATCTCTTTTGTAAGTTCTCTGTATGCAATTGCCCCGTGACAAGTGCTATTATAATAAATAATCGGAATACCTTCATTCGCGGCTTCAACGAGTTTTATGTTTACACGAATAAATGTTTTCAAAACTTTATCTGATATCCTTTGATTGTTTTTCAATTTTCCCCATACCTGTTGGAATACGCTTGTCCTTGTATCCACCAGAGTGAGAAATACACCCGCAAGCTGTAATTCCTCGTTCATCTCTTCTTTAATAATAGTCACAACATCCAGGAGTTTTTCCAACCCGTCTAAAGAAAAATGATGCGCCTGTACAGGGATTATAAGTTCTTTGGCTGTTATCAACCCATTGACTGTCAGAAGCGATAACGACGGCGGACAATCAATTAAAATAAAATCATACTCATTAATAATTTTTTCAACAGCCTTTTTTAATACAAACTCCCTTCCATATAAAGGGACCATTTCGATCTCCGCGCTTGAAAGATTGATATGTCCGCGTACAATATCCAGATTTTTATAATTAGTTTGTACAATAGCCCTTTTTATTCCTTTTTTCGCGTTTAATAGAACATCATAAATGGAAATATCTACGTTATTTGGGTCTATACCTATACCTGTTGTAAGATTTGCCTGCGGGTCTAAATCTATAAACAACACCTTTTTGCCAATATCGGCAAGACATGCACCGACATTTAAGGTAGTTGTGGTTTTTCCGACCCCGCCTTTTTGATTGGAAATAGCAATAATTCGAGCTTCCATAATAATTCCTTCTCCTATGCTACCGCAAAATACAATTTTTCTTTTTTTCTGACTTTTCCTTGTTCAACTAATCTTTTTATAGGAATAGCTAATTTAACGAAATGGGTACCGAGACCCATGCCAAGATCTACCAAAGTCTTACCGCCCGGACTTTCTTTTAAAACCTTAATTATTGCATTCTCCGTTTCAGGTGAAACATTTGTGGGTATTCCGACAGGTGCAGGTTTAGCGGATACCTTTTTAGCTTTTACGTTAATGACACTTTTTCTTGTTTTTGGTTTCTTTTTTGCGGCAACTTTTTCAAGTTTTATATTTTTAGATTTCTCTTTCTTTATCTTTTTCGTAGCTGCAAGATATCCTTCCTTAATATTACCACCAACAGGGGCCAACCATTCCTTTAGGCGCTTCCTCATCTTAGGAAGACTGAGGACTACCCCTACTCCTACAACCAACGCTATTATTGCTGCTAAACGACCATTTTCCATAAATCCACCTCCGAATTACCTGTTATCTTTACAATAAATTTACCATTTAATTTGCCCAACACAATGATGTGACTTGGCTTGCTCCGGCTCATTGATTTATAAGTATTAAAATACTTTTACAGCGAAAAGAATAGCAAATAATCCAATATTTGTAAAGATAATTTAATTATTCTTTCTTAACTTATTAGCGCCAAAATAGCCGCCCACACCGCCGCCGAGCGCACCACCTACTATTGCTCCTATTGTCCCGCCGGCAATAACACCAAGTACCGATCCTATAGCGGCGCATATTGCAGCCCCGGTTCCTACAGTCGCCTTCAATTTTTCTAAATCTTCTTCAATCGCACTGTTCTTTTCTGCAATCTTTTTCATATTTATATACCTCCGAGATCAATAACTGTTACCAATTGCCATATTATTTTTTCACAAAAGGTTTATTTGATTCCACGGCTATCACCTGTTGCTTCCGGGGTTGCCGCCTCATCCCTTACTCTCAAACTCAATATTATCTTCAATTGGTCAACTTTGGTTATGTTCTTCATGAACAGGGATCGGAACAGGACTTGGAATAATAACTTCCGGAATTCTTATCCCTTCCCTTTCAGGCTCCTTCTCATGTAAAAACTTATCATTATATACTTTCCCTAAAATAATATTTGCAACACACTCGTCTGTTGAATTTGCACCTGTCCTGAAAGAATCAGGCAACCCTATCTGAAGCCCCAAATATAATGCCAGAAAAACAGGAGCTATTTCAGGCGCTATGCCCAATAAAACAACTACAGGTCCTCCAAACATCAGAAGTTCACCGGGTATCCCGGGCACGCCAAAACCGATCAAAAACACAACACCTACGCACATCAATAAATCAACCAATGATATTGTAATCCCAAGCATCTTAGCTACTAAACCCGCAAGAACAAAAACGCAAATCATTGTCCCGTTAATATTTACAAAAGAGCCGACACCAACAACAAAATTAGTCACCTCACGTCTAACGTGATTATAATGTTTCTGAATGAGATAGATATTTAACGGCGTTGCCAAAGCCTCAGATGATGTTGCCCATAGAATCGGATAAACCTTGACCCAATAATCTTTAAAATATTTTAGTATTGAAAAATCTTTCTGTTTGTATTTCGCGTAAAATAACAATCCAAAATGCCAGATAAAACATGCCAAACCGGTTAAAAAGGCACCGGCCAAATATGCAAACACCATCCCCATCGGCGTATTTGAATTTATTTTAAAGCCGAAAACATTTATAGTGCTTAATGTAATACTAAGCCCTTCTTTGCCTATCTGCTCACCAACATTAACAGGGAGATGAGCTACATATGAACCAATAACTAACATAAACAAGGGCACCAAAGGCACAAATACCTGGCCAACCTTTTCAATTAGATCATTACCTTTAACCATTACGTTTCTTACCTTTGTAACTTTAGTTGAGACAAGAACAGTTAGTATTGAAGCATACAGCGCGTAAAAATACGGACTGTGAGTAAACATCCACATCATCGACTTAAACGTTGTGATTACAGAGTCAATAAAACCAAGCGAATGATTAGCGTAAAGGGGAAGCCCAAATACAAGCGCGGTAAAAATACACGCGAAAACGCAGGCCAATAACCTTAGCTTTACAAACCATAAAAGACTATGTCTGACAAAACCTTTACCATTTGCCTCCCGTTCATTAAGGATCTTTGCAAACGCGGGGGTTACAATTAAAAATATCACGAAAGGCGCGATGTAGACATAACCATCAATAAAATTTGCCATTAAATCATCAACAAAATAGGCAAATTTTTCCGACGCTCTCGATCCCCACATACCTAAAATGAAAAATATAATCGATAATAAAGGGATTAATTTTTCTGTTAATGACATGGACTTCTTAAAAACATTTTTAATTCTTTGGGATTTCATCAATATTCCTTTTACATCGCATGTACCAGAGATAGAGATAGAGATCGAAACAGACATACAATACGTCAAAGCTTTTTTGTCGGAGAAAATCCAACTTTGGCAAAAGCCCTACTACATATCACTCTAATTTATCTCAATACACACTCTTGTTTATTTATTTCCCCATTACTTTTTGCTCTTTTTACTCTTTTTACCTCTATCTACCGTTGCTGCCACAACACCATCCTTAATTCCATTACCGGCAGGATTATCCGAAATCAAATTAAACGCACTGAGCAATACAAATGTAATACCATATGACGTACCGTAAAAAACACCGTATATACCTTTTGACGTACCTTCTACCGTGGCCTTTACAACACCCGTAACTGTTTTTCGGTTGCTTTTCGCGGCATCCTTAACAGCATCCGCGGCAGCATCCATTGTTTCCATTATCCCTCTGTGAACCGGTTTTTTCACAACAACTGCTTTTGCCTTCGCCATACATCCTCCTTATGTTTAAACTTTTTTTATATTCACAACTTACTATTTTCAATATTTATTAAAAAATTCGACAATTTCTCGCCAAATGCATCAACTATTTTACTTAGTGTAAATACGGAACATTGACACTTTCCTTTTTCAACCTGTGAGATCAAGCTTGGAGAGACCATTACCTTTTTCGCTAATTCACCTATTGTCATATGTTTTGCAATACGAAGATATCTGATCCTATTTCCTATATTCAGAGCTATTAATCCGGCTTTCATTAAACTTACCTGAGACTTACCCGTTGATACTTCTCTTTTTTTGTCATACTACTTTTAATTACTCATATTTTATTTTACCGCAACATCAAAACATCATCGTTTAAATATACATTTCAAGGTGGAGATACACTTTGCCAAATTAATGTTAGTATGTCAAGAAAAAGTTTATCTATATTGAATAATAATTAGATATACTTAATTCTGGTAAGTTATCCACAGGTTATCAAAAACAATCAGCTGGGGGAACAGATTAGAATCTATCATGCTGAATTTAATTGAGATATACTGAATAGGAGAAGGGGGATTATACGTTTTCTACCAACTTATCCACAGTTACATTTAATGCCCTGGCAATTTTATACAGCGTGAGAATTGAAGCAGCACTCTTGGCATTTTCAATCTGGGAGATGAGACTTGGCGCGCAACCTGTCTTATTAGCTAACTCTTTGACACTAATCCTTTTTTCAGTCCGAAACGATTTAATATTTTTACCAATTTCTCTATTTATCATTGTCTGCAGGTCCCTTATCAGACCCAACTTTTCAAGTGCTTTGTTTACGACAGCCTTTAAATCATCTATTTTAAAAGGTTTTTCTGTATAATCCAAGGCATTCATCTTTAGTGTGCTTATCGCACTTTCCATAGACGGGCAACCCGTAAGTATTACAACACCAATGTGAGGATTTATTTCCTTTATTTTCTTCAAGACTTCAACACCATCCATGCCCGGCATTTTAAGATCAAGTAAAATAAGGTTTGGTTTAAATGAATTAACGTCTTTAATGCCAGCCTGTCCATCAAGCGCATATTCTACATGAAATCCTTCATCGGTAAAAATATCACTCAAAATTTTACACATTTTATCGTCATCATCTATTACAAGTAATTTCAATCTTTTCATGATTAATCACCTTTTTTCTTCGTCTTTTCACAATTGGTAATTTCACTGTAAAAACAGCCTTTTTACCCCGAGCGGGTTTTACGACAATACTACCTTCATGAGACTTGACTATTCCATATGTAACAGAAAGGCCCAGGCCCGTTCCTCCAATCTTGTCTTTCTCAACTAAACCTTCTTTTGTCGAGAAGAAAGGATCATAAATTTTATTTATAATTTCTTTTTTAATCGGCTCTCCCGTATTTATAACATCAATACAAATCATAGATTCCTCTTTATAAATTCTAATTTCTAACACACCACCGCTTTTTTCCATGGCTTCTTTCGCATTCAATATAATATTTAAAAATACCTGCTGAATCTGACCCTCATCAATAAAGGTTTTAGGAATTTTGGTATATTTTTTTACAACCTCAATATTCGATCTTTGAAGGTCCATACTTACAATAGATAAAATCGAATCCATTACCTTTGTCATATCTTGAAAAGTTTTTTTCAGCTTAATACTGGCAGAAAAATTCAATAAATTCCTAACAACTGCCGCACCCTTATCTGAAGATTCAATAATATTAGATAAGACCTTTTCTATGTTTTCATAGTCTTTTTTATTCCTAGCATGTTCCGCTAAAGTGCGTATTATGGCCAAAACATTATTAAATTCGTGCGCAATACCAGCAGATAATAATCCTACAGAAGCCATTTTGTCGGAATGTATGAGTTTGGTAGTCATTTCTTTCTTTTCGGTGATATCATTTATAAGAATTAATACTTCTTCTTCTTCTTCTTCTTCTTCACGTGATATGCCAACTATCCTTAAATTAAGAATTTTTCTTCCTATTTTAGGAAATATATAATCTAACTCCATCTCATTAGAAGGTTGACTTGCATTAAAAACCTTTAATGCTATATTTAATAAATTTTCTTTTGTTATAACTTCAGGACCAAGTATGTCATTTAGATTCTTTCCGACAATCACATTATTGTCTCCGCCAAATATTCTATAAAATTCTTTATTTACCAAAGATATACTTAAATCCTTACGACAGATAGCTATTGCTGTCAGCACACTTGCAACAATATTTTCACTGTATTCCTTTAAATGTCTTATGCTTTCTTTCGCCTTCTTGCGCTCAGTGATATCAACCCAATTTGATAAGTAATATTCAAATCTCCCGGCACTTTTGACAGGAGTTGATGTTATCTCTACCCAGAATCTTTTTCCGTTCTTTTTTTGGAAAAGTTCTTCAAGTTTTAATGCTCCTTTTCCCAAAACTCTCTTAAAGTCCTTTCCTGTTTTACGCAATGTCTCTTTTGTCCACCAAGGATATGGAGTCTTTTTGCCGATCAGTTCTTCAAAAGAAAAACCGGTTATGCTTTCCAAGGCAGAATTCACATATCTTATCGATGTATCCGGATTGATAACTACAAGGGGATTAGGAGAATTATCCAGAAGGCTGGAACTAAATTTCTCACTTTGCCTTAGCTCTTCCTCCCTGCGCTTGCGTTCAGTGATATCTCTAAATATCCCTCGTGTTGAAATAAATTTACCATCCTCAAAATGGGCATTTACATTTCCTTCTACAAAGATTTCTTTCCCTGTTTTAGATACAAAAACAGTTTCAATGTTATCAAAGGTTTCACCATTACAAATTCTTTTTAAAAGTCCTATGCAATGGGGCACTTGATCTTTACGTATAACAGCCATTAAAGATATTTTCTTTACCTCATTTTCGTTATATTCTAATGTTTTTAACCATTTTTGATTCACATATACAAATTTACCCTTAACATCTACGCATTGTATTAGATCGTTGGCATTTTCAAGAATATCTCGATATATTTCTTCTGATTTTCTCACTTCACACCTAACCTTACTGCGTTTGCAAGATCCTGCTCTTTTATTGTTCGCTTTTTTAGAAAATTCCTTAACAGAAAACAAAGAATACCTCTTTATTTAGTATAAATATATCAATAATATTTTGTATATACAATAAAATTGTTTAATACTGAATACTAAAGAGGACATTATCGCATTGGTATTACAGGGGGAAGTGAAAAATATGCTAAAGTAGCAAAAAGTGAGAACGTGACGAAGTCACTTTTTTTCGATTGTGAGGACAATTTCATTGTGTTCTTCATTGCGAGATAGGATTATTCCAGGCATATCAGTTAAATACTTTTCAATATCATTTATTGTTACACCCGCTTTTTTGTGCTTTTTACCTTCTGTTGCATGTATACGATCAATGATACGCAATCCGTTTTCATCCATATCAGCAAGTATCATCTTCCCGTTTACTTTTAATAATGATACGAGTTCATCTATCACCATGTATGGCTTACCGAAATGATGAACGGCATTAACACAGAAAATCGTATTAAACGAATTTTTCTTAAATCCGCTATAATGCGCTTTTCGGATAAGAAAACGGATATTATTTAGGACGGTAAAATAGTCAGCATTCAGTTTCGCGGTAAGCTGTTGTTCCTTTGAAATGTCTATTGTCGTAAGATTCACACCAGTTCGAGCAAGAGCAACCGCAAAATATCCTCTTCCTGTACCAACATCAAGTATCGGCTCAGAGAAATTACCGGCACAGTGAATAATAAACTCATTTACTTTTTCAACGGCTAGACCCTGTTCTTTATAGCACTTCATACGTTTTTCATATACCGCATGGTTCTCTTCAACTCTTTGTTTCCGCTCACGTTCATACGCACGACAAAACGGACAGATCTTTTTAAGTTTTTTAAAAAACGTACTTCTAAAAAGATGTGGGCATGCCCGTTCAAATATACACCACGGACACCAAGAACATATTTTCGCTAAAAACGACTTCATACAATTTCCTTATGTTTTATATGTAATATAAACGATAGCAAACTTGATACAATAAGCGCAACACCAAAAGTGGTAACGATTGAAGCACCCGTAGGCAGATCCCACTGACAAGACACGTACAGCCCTAGGACACTTACGACAAGCCCTATACCCCATCCTAAAATTAATCTATGGATAATTCTTTTAACCAAGAGCATCGCACACACTGCGGGAACAACGAGATAGCTAAAAACGAGAAGCACACCCGCTACCTTTACCGAACTAGTCACCACAAACCCGAGTGTCATATAAAATAAGAAATCTAAATATGGTATTGACAATCCCTGCCTACGAGCCTCATCAACATTCATAGAAACTAGAAAGAATTTCTTTCTCATTATGAAATGAAAAACGCCTATCGCTAAATAAAGTCCTAGTATATGCATTACCTGTGGCCACGTAGTGTAAAGCACACTGCCAATAAGCATGGTACGCATCACTTCATGTCCATGAGGCGCTTTTTCTAGAATAAGTATTGCGGCAGCGCTAAAAACAACGTACACAATACCGATTATTGCTTCCTGCGGAACATCTTTTTCGCGTACACGTGAAAAAGAAAAAATACCCGCCCCAACAAATGTAAAAAGAAGAGATATAATATACGATCCGCTTGTTGCCGCTTCAAAACCTACGAGTAGCGCTACTGCTGTGCCAAACGCAGCAATTTGCGCAAGCGCTAGATCAACAAATATCACGCCGCGCGACACGATATGAAGCCCTAAATAACAATGTATACCGGTAAGCACCAAACACATCGCAAGTGGCGCAAGCATCAACTTTAATATATCCATAAAATTCCCTACAGTAATTTAAAATTCCAAATTCCAAATCTCAATTTCCAATATATACCATTCATTAAATACGCTATCCTATATTCTGGTTATTGATTTTTATTTGGTCACTGGTATTTGATGTTTGTTTAGTTAGTCTTTTCTCCCTTTAATGCAGAAGCGATATCATTAACAATCGTATCAATCAAAGAAAAATAATCTTTTGCTTCTTTTGTTCCACCGACAGAGTTTGGCACAATAATCACTTTCGCACCGGTTTCATTCGCAACAAAATCAGCTGGTTTTTCATCATAAAATACTTCCATTAAAATTGCTTTAACTTTATCGCGCTTCATGATACCAATAACCTCAGCAAGATGCCCCGGTGAGGGACAAATACCCGGTTTCGGTTCGAGCTCGCACACATCAACAAGACCAAACCTGCGAAAAAAATACGGCCAGCTACGGTGATATATGGCAATTTTCTCTCCTTGATACGGTGCAAGCTCAGCAGTCCATTCTATCATTTTTACATCGATCTTTTTGTCAAAATCAGTAAGGTTATTATAAAAATACTCTTTATATTTTGGTAAAAGCTCACTTAAACGCACAGCGATATTTGCCGCAATAATCTTTGCATTTAGAGGATCAAGCCAGTAATGAGGGTTCCCCATCGGGTGCACATCACCCATTGATCGGTCAACGCGCTGTGTTGTGGGTGCTTCAAGAAGCATAACACCGAGAGATGTATCGAGATGCCCTAATGTGCCGATACGTATCTTTCTATTTCGAGAACCGTCAATAATAAGATCTTCATATCCTATCTCAAGTTCAAGTCCTACTCGAATAAAAAGATCGGCTTTTTTGGCTTTAAGCATGTATGAAGGTTTAGCCCGAAGCGAATGGGGATCCTGATATCCTTTACATAATGCACTTACTTTAACTTTATCTCCTCCAATAGAGCGCGCTATTGACGCAAGATCCTGCGTTGTCGTAAGAACATTTAGTTTGCCTTTTGCGTACACAGTACTCGTACAGCACATACACAGTAATAATATAATAATACTTCGCATCATGCACCCCTTATCCATAGTTCGCACCCAAAATATTTGTTTATTTGTATTTTTGCCTTTTTAATATTCATGCTTTCTGTGCGGCCCAAGCCCAAAATTCAGCTGTAACCAGATCTCATTTTCTTCCTTATCAAAGTTACGTTCAGTGTGCTTGTACTGCACCCGCCAAAAACAATACTCACTTTGCGCAAACGTAAGGCCGCCCGATACTGCATGTTCATGCCGGCTTGAAACATTTGGAAACTCACTAAAATCATACCGGGTAAACGCTGACCACCGTTTCATGAATTGGTACACCAAAGATGAATACATACCCCACGAATCATGACGGTTTCGCGCGTCTTCGTAAACCAATGTTTTTTGACACGCAAACACTTCATTTTGAAACACAAGCGATGTGTATAAACCTTTTTTTAGCGGCCGCCATTTATAGGTAATATCTGCGCCTTCCATTACAGTTTTATTATGTCCGTGCCCATCATCACTCGGTGAGACAGCAAACGATCCGCCAAACTCAACGGTTGATTCATCGTTAATCTCTATATTGTCTTCTATGTGGGTCATATACACAAGATCACGGCCGTCAGGACCGGCAAAACTGAGATCATTGGTATTATTAAACATTTCATACATTAGCTCAATATAGTGATCCCATGGATTGGGCACTAACCAGCTTACTCCCACACCAGGCGCCATCATACCTTCGAACCCAAAATAATTCTGTATAACATTTGGATAATCCACCCAGGGCATTGAATGAATATGGTATTTATTTGCCTTGCCGAAGTCCGGCCGAAACTGTCCTGCTTTCGCCTGAAGATCAAACGGTAAAGTAAGAAATGTCAGATACCCTTCCTCAAGATGAAAATGCCAGTGGTTTCCTTCCTGGTGAAGCGCGGCAAACACATCAGCTCGAGCATACGTATCTACATATGCCTGAAACGCAAGTTCAAGTTCACGAAACTGAAACTGGTCGTATACCGGATCCTGTTTCTGATCAGTCCAGTGATAAATAAAATCACCAATAACACTAATATCAGGATTAAAGTTCTGAAAATATCTGCTCATACCGCTGTATCCAGCCTGAACAGGAAAAACTGCACGGATAGGTTGCGTCGGCGGTGTCATGCCGGGCGGCGTCACTAACGGCTCTTTTGGAGCAAGAATAGATTTTTTCTTTGCCACATGTTCTAGCATTTCTATACGCGCATTCAAACTATCTATTGTTTTTTCATACTTCCCCTGCATCTTTCTAAATTCTTCACGCGTTTGAGCAAACTCTTTCCTCAATATATCAATATCATTGCTTTCATACGCCTGAATAGAACTAGAGTGAAGAGAAAAAAATATTATTCCTGTTACTATATATATGATCTTTTTCATATACTCCGTTCCTTATAAGTTATGCCGCAAAGAGTTACATTGCTATATCATATGGACTGTAAAAGAATATTACGCTTCAATGGGAGGGGCTCGAGAAAAGCATGTAGTATTAAAGGATTTCAAAACACATGCCGTGTTAAAAATCATAAGAATAGTGATAAGTAAAAGAGTAAGATAAATGGTTACAGCATGAGTTGTATCTGAAGTTGCCTTATCACAATTAAACACACATAGCGAACATTGTGTATGTTCACAATCTTCCTCAGACTCATTGTGTACATGCAGAATTGAAGCACATAAAACAAAAATAAGACAGAAAATCAATCCTATAGATACAAAAAATGTTGCCGTGCGATTTTGAAACATTATATCCCTCTTTTGCGATACGATGATAGAAAACTTATAGCAAGCAGTCAACGGGAAAAACGGTAAACTCACCTGATCCTCAAATAATGATATAAAGGGATAGGAACTTAATTATATTAAATACGTATCTTGCCCCCTTATCTTAAAGAATGAATGTAGCGAAGCTACCTCGCTTCTTCGGGAACAATCAGTACATATGGTTTATTCGTGATAGGATTTTTATTTACGACAACAACGGTTTTATACACTTCTTCAATAGTCTGGTAATCAAGCACTTCATCAGGATTTCCCGTGATATGAACAGCCCCCTCATTCATAAGAACGAGCCGCTGGCAATATTCTCCCGCAAGATTAAGATCATGTAAGACCATAATAACCGTAATCCCCATTTCTCTATTGAGCCGTCTCACAAGATCAAGAAGCGTTACCTGATGGGTAATATCCAAAAATGTTGTAGGTTCGTCAAGGATCAAGAGCCGTGGTTCTTGTGCAAGAGCGCGAGCAATATAGACGAGTTGTTTTTCTCCCCCGCTCATCTGGTCAAGATATCTATCTTTAAACTTGAGTGTATCGGTAATCTTCATCGCATGCTCTGCGATCTCAATATCTTTTTTAGACTCATAAAATTGAAAGGAATTATTATACGGATATCGACCCAAAAGCACCAATTCCTCGACTGTCATTGCCGGTATTAACTGATTTTGTGATACAACTGCAACCTGTCGTGCACGCTCCTTATGACCCAGCACCGTTACATCGCGATCAAATAAGGTTATCGATCCTTTACCCAATGGCAATTCGTTTGAAATTGCGCGAAGGAGTGTTGTTTTTCCCGATCCGTTTGGCCCGATAATCCCCAGTATCTCACCTTTACAAACATTAAAGGTAATATCTTTTAGCCTAAATGCATCATATCCGCATTCAATATTCTTTACTGATAGAACTGTACTCATAACTGCACCCGCCTTTTTAACATTGCATATATAAAGAGCGTACCGCCACAAATACCGGTTATCACTCCGACAGGTAATTCAATAGGTGAAACAATTATTCGCGCAAAGGTATCACAAAAAACCAAAAATCCCGCGCCACATAAGAATGAACAAATAAGCAATATTCTGTGATCTCTTCCTATTACCAAACGCACAAAATGCGGCACAACAAGCCCTACAAAACCAATAATACCGGTAACAGAAACACTCGCGCCAATAAGAATAGCGGCAATAAAGAATAGAATTTTTTTTGTCCGTTCAGTATGCACTCCAAGGTGACGCGCCTCTTCCTCTCCAAGGGCCATAGCATTAAGGTCAATACAAAATATGTATGAAGCAGCTAGTCCTAGAAGCGCTATAACACCCATCATAAGAACAAGATTCCACTGTGCATCCCCTAAAAAACCCATCATCCAGTAAACAATACGCTGCAGATCTTCTGCTTTTGAAAGTGCCATTATAAGCATAATGAGTGATGAACAGATAAAACTTATCATAACCCCGGTTAAAAGCAATCCCTGTATACGAAGCATGTTTTTCTTCATGCTTAATATATACATTATCGCTACAACCGCTATCGACCCTACGAAACCGCATAAAGGATAAGCAATAATACCTATCGTGTGATAGAAATTTGCCATAACATTAATGCTAACACCGAGTGCTGCACCGCCTGCTATTCCTAATGTATAGGGTTCTACTAACGGATTACGAAACATGCCCTGTAAAATAACGCCCGACAACGCAAGCGCGCCGCCAACAGCACATCCTAGAACTATTCTAGGAAGACGAATATCAAAAAGAATAATTGAAATAGACGGGTCTTGAGCTCCCGTAAACATCCCGAATATTTTCTTGAGTGGGATATGTACCGCTCCAATCGAAAGAGAAAAGAACGATACAAGAAGCACCATCACGCTTAAACCTAGTATCCATAGTGTCCACTGCGCTTTATCTCTTTTCATATACCCTTACTCTTTATCCGGATGGATCAATGAGACCATCTCTTCTAATGTTTTAGCAAAACTGATCGGCGTAGGACTTCCAATTTTGTATGAATCAATAATAACTATTCTCTTATTCTTTACTGCGTTAATAGTATGATATTTTTGCCAATTAGCTTTTTCTTCCTCACCCACTACACCCATAGTAATAATAATGATGATATCAGGATTCCTTTTTATAACTTCTTCACGATTATAAAAACCAACTATGGCATCATGCGCAATATTATCACCACCCGCATATTCAATATAGGTATTTACAAAAGAATCTTTTGGGGCAGTAAAAAGTGGTCGCGCACCAACCTGCACAAACACTTTCGGCTTTGGTAACTTCGTTACTTTACTCTTTATCGCATCAACTTTCTCTCTAACCACATTTATAATCTCTTGTGATTTCTTTTCCTTACCGGTTATTCGTCCTATCTCAAGAAAATGATCACACATCTCATTAAAATTTTTCGCTAAGGTAAATCGCTTCACAGGTATACCGACATCTTCTAACCTTTTTGTGATATGCGGATCCGTTAACCTCGTCGCCAATACAAGGTCAGGATTGAGACTGACAACTTTCTCAAGGTTCACTTCAAGTATGGTTCCCACTTTTTCTTTTTTCTTCGCCGCTTCAGGCTTAATACAGTACGTTGTGCACCCTACCAAGGAATCTTCTGCACCCAAAAGATATATCTCTTCAGTAATAAACGGCCCTAACGAAACAATCCTTTGAGGAATTTTGTTTTCCGCTGCATACCCATGACAGTTAAGTGCACATATCGTTAGTATTAGTAATAGCGAAGCTATTTTAGGCATATTTATTACCTACCCATCCACACACGCGACAATGTGACGCTTGAGTTTCAACTCCAGCACCGCAACCATTGCACGGGACTTCATTTTCTTTTGGTTGCGGCACTTCACCAACAACCTCTTTATATATCTCGTAATAATATAGATGTTCTTTATTATAAAATTTCACATTGTATTCTTTTTGTTTTTTCTCAAAATCATCGTTTGTAATAAAAGATGTTATGATATCGCATAATTTTGTCATCCCTGAACCGTATTCACATGGCCGTTTGCTCTGCCAGATACATTCTCGTGGATACATATCTTCAAACGCTTTACGCAATATCCATTTACCGTGCTCCACACCATCTTCTTCTCGTATCTTCAGTGACGTTGGGATCGTAAGCGCATATTCTTTTACTTCTTCAGCAATAAATGATTGCGATAATGTAATCCCGAAATGGTCACATAGCATGTTCGAGCTGAAAGACATCTTTGTAGCCATATATGCGATATATTCATCAAGCGGTGATATATTTTTCATATATGAATATCCCGCAAAAAGCTCATCTGCGCCATCACCGGTCATGGTACTTCGTACCTTCAAATTTTGCATCTCTAATAATCCGAAATAGACTGCAAGGTCATTAGGCAGTGCAGGATCAAAGCTTTGTAAGATTTTTATCACAAGAGGTATCGCTGATAACGCTTCATCGACAGTCACAGTCTTAAGATGGAGGTTTCTATCGTCACACTGGGCAATCTTTTGGGCGTACGCATAATCTTCGCTATAGGACTCGAACCCAACGGTTACCAATCGCGCAGTTTTATTAATACCAGCGAGAATAGCGGTATCTAACCCTCCTGAAAAGAGAATACTTTCAGCAGGATGGTTATTAACAGACTTTTCTAATAGTACTCTTACTTTCTTAATCATCATACTATCTAAATTAGTTAACATCATACGCATATTATAGTGTTTTCTTGTCAAAACTGCAGTTGTTTTTTATCTTTCAGTTGCTGACTTATTATGTTCCACCGCGTAGGAATCACTTCGTGCCACCTACGCGGAGTAACTCCAATCCCCTTGTTCCACCAGGGGGTTCACGGCTCTTGTTTTCAACCTAGAAATCTCTTAGAGATTTCTTTGCTCTCATTAATTACGCTCATCCCCCCTAGATTTTCTCTGGTTTCACCCAGAGAAATCATAATACAGGGGTTCACGGCTCTTGTTTTCAACCTAGAAATCTCTTAGAGATTTCTTTGCTCTCATTAATTACGCTCATCCCCCCTAGATTTTCTCTGGTTTCACCCAGAGAAATCATAATACAGGGGTTCACGGCTCTTGTTTTCAACCTAGAAATCTCTTAGAGATTTCTTTGCTCTCATTAATTACGCTCATCCCCCCTAGATTTTCTCTGGTTTCACCCAGAGAAATCATAATACAGGGGGGATAGTTCGGCTATGTAAAATTCACCTGTCTTTTAGCAGGTGACTTTTACAGCCTCACTAAAACTCCACCTTAACACCAGCCTCAACATAAAACGGCATGATAGGATAGTTTCTGTCTAGAAACGCGGTACCAAACGATTCGCTCCCCTCATCGTTGAAGAGGTTTTTCATCAAGAAATATACATCTGCATGCTCAAGCAGTTCCTGACTTACTGTCAGATCTACGGTAAAGATCTTTCCTAACTTTTTTGTGAGCATTCCGACATTCGGCCAATTACTCCAATCAGAATAATAATTTACCCTGTCACCTCTAAAATTACCCACACAATCAACCTTCATTTTCCAGGGAAATACGTAACTCGCACCAAAATGTATCTGATGCTTGGGAATAAACGCTGCTCTTCTCCACACATTTTCTGTACGGGTAATAAGACCGTTACTGAACGTGATTTCAGAATTGACCTGTCGTGACCGATACCAGTTATACCCACAGTACAGTTTTAATTTTTCAATTGGTTTCCACGTCATTGCTAACTCTAACCCTACAAGACGCTGGCCATTCATATTCTGCGGTGTCCAGTTACCTGTTCTTGTATCAGGAAACCACTGTATCTTGTCCCGTATATACCATGCAACAATACCTGCATGCACATTTACTTTTTTGTCGCATAACTGCTGATCAATTCCCCACTCACCGCTATAGCCCTTTTCCGGCTGTAAGTCCCGATTACCGCCAACAGGCCAAAACAAATCATTGAATGTCGGAGCACGGAATGATTGCCCACCGCTAAACTTAAATTGGGTGGTAGGTGTTATGTGATAGACCAGTCCCGCAGACGGATTCCATTTACTGTGAAAATAGGTATGCCAATCATAACGAATAGCAGCCTGCACCCAGAGTTTTTCTCCGATCTGCCATTGATCTTGCAGCCACACACCGCGTTTTAAGACATGTGGTTTCCAATAACTCTCAGTCAGAATATCTCCTGTTCCGAGATTATATTGTTTTGTCCATGCACGCAATGATTCACGCCTGATATCTACTCCTGTTGAAAAGGTGTTCCCCTCAAACAGTTCCAAATCTACCTGAAAGTCAGTGCCAATAGCGTAGGTGTCAAAGGTATTGTCATTATCTACTGTTATTCCAACAAATGTAGTAGGATCAAGACCGGCAAAACGCTGATTTGACCGCAACTTTGAAAAATCATAATAAAACCTACTTGTGACACGTACCTTCTCGTGTGGATCAGCGGTTACTTTAAGCGCACTAAAAAAGTCCCTGCTTTTATTCCGATCAACATAAGATGTTATCTCGCTTGTCCCGTACTGTGCAGGAACACCTTCTTGTGGGCGAGGTCCCGGCACACCAATATTGTCCTGATGATAAATAAACGAGTAATCCATTTTAAAGGTGTCAAACGGTTCAAAAAAAGCGCTCGCTGAAACATTATATCCGCGGTAATCACCGTTTGTACGATATCCGTCTGTAGCGATATAGTTACCGGAAACATAATACCCGTACTTGCCTAAATTCCAACCGTGTTCACCGCTTTGATAAACGGTATTGTATCCGCCATAACTTGTCTTTGTACGTACCGTCGGTTTATCTGAAATCGGCTTTTTTGAAATGATGTTAATAACACCGCCTAACGCATTTGATCCGTACAGAGAACTGCCGGGTCCACGAATAATTTCTATCTGATCAACACTTTCAACCGGTAATTTGGAAAAATCAAAACCGCCATTATTAACACTGTTAATGGGTCGGCCGTCAATCATGTAGAGAGATTGGTTAGAATTCGTGCCGCGTATTGATATTGACGTGGGTGACCCCACACCTCCAAAGTTGCTAACACGCACATCGGATGATTGTCTCAGGACATCTTCGACACTTTTTACCAGTGGTGTTTCACAGTCCTTGGTCGAAATAACCGTACTGCGTTGTGGAACATCGGCAAGCGATTGCTCAACACGCGTCGCGGTAACAATAACCGGTGAAAGGACCGTTACGGTCTCTTTATTTTTTTCTGATTCAGCATTATTATTATCAATAGTTGTATCTTTTTCAGACACACTATCAATTATTTTACTATCTACTACTTCTTCAAGATATACTTCCTCAGCATACACTGAAAAACAAACACAAAATATTACAACAAGGCTAATACATAACATCCTGATTCTAAACCAACACTTCTCCATTACTCCATTCTCCTTCTTTTGGTCCTTACTGCAGCGATGGCAATAACCAAAAAAAACCCGGCTCCTCTTTAAGAGAAACCGGGCTTGATAACATTGTACCCGCGTATCACTCTTTGCTGCACGAAGAGTTACGCACACCCTTATTGACAGGTCTTCTGGCTCGCGGGTAAAACTTTCTACCTTCCCCTTCGCATAACACGAAAAGTGGCGGATCATTGATCCTTTCTACCCCGCTTACAGCAGCGGCACTGCTCCGGACTCTCACCGGATTCCCTAAACAATAAGGTTCTACTTTTTATTCACATTCACAATTTTAAAGAACGAGTGACACATACTAAGACATGATGTGGGGCGTGTCAATAATAATTATGCGGTCTTCGAGACACGTTTTTCGGTTTGCGCAATATTACACCGCTCTGATGACCAAAAAGGATTCTTTCGCAGTGCAAGATAGGGGTAATTACGCTATAACTAGCTGCAACCTAGTAGCTTAAAAGGAGTGTCCCGATTTATTGGTAGGTTCCTGGTTCTTGGCGTTGTCTCACCTGATAGGGATCTTCTCTCAAATCGCGGTCATACGTACTTCTGCCAGAGATCAGTTCATTAACAAGATCAAAGACAAATGTAGCAGGAAGAAATACAGACGGCACACCGGAAAATATGTCTTTTACTTTCACAGGAGCTGCAACATCAGCAATATCTTTAGGATGATGTAGTTGATATTCAGCTTGCGCAATATCAAAAAATTCTTCCTTGTACTTGTTTGATATGACAAAATTAACCATATAATTAAAATATTGCGGATGTGTTTGGCGGTAACGAGTATATATCTCTTTTGCGCTCGATATAGCATCCTGCGGTTCAAAAATGTATTTATTAAAGAACGCCGCTATCCTATCCTCATAATCTTCAAGAAATGACCAAAAACTAATATCAAAATCTATCACATGTTTAAAGGGAAGCCCACTCTCCTTCATATAAAATTGAGTTATGTCATCACCCATTTGGCCTTTGTCAAATTCGTACGCGAGATCCTTTATCCAATACAGCAAAAAATAATGCGCGTGTCCTCTTCTATTGAATCGCTGTTTGAGCGGGTTAAACGCCCCTTCACCAAAATTAAACGCTCTCAGATTAAGCTTTTGTGCCGGGTCTTCAATGAGTTGCCCGGCATCAAGAAGCACGACTTTCCCTTCCAGTGTCACGCCATACTGTTTTAAGTAATTATCATGCAGATACAAACCGCGTTTCAATATCTCATTATCAACATGTATCTTCTGACGGAGTAATTCAATAATTTCTTTTTTGTCACCGTTTTCAAACAATTCTCGCACCTTTTTCTCCAGTGATGGCATACGCCGCTGTATGATAGTGTTCTTCGCCCTGTATACCCTAAAATCAATAGTAATGGGCAATTCTTCTTCAACAATAGAAAAGTCAGCAACAAGATCACCTAACCGTTCCTTTGCCAACAGATAACCAGGATTGATCCCTTCATACGGGGCCATTTTCTGTTTACCAAAGTTATATTCAGAAACTATACCCCGTGGAATCTTAATAACATAGTCTATTTCTTCTCGGCTAAGCACGTCAAACTCATATGTTTTTCCTAACGATATAAAATCACTTTCAGAGAATTTTTTACCGGTCACATATTCTTTGAAATCGCTATACGTCAACTCACGCGGTTTCTCCTCATATATCGTCTCAGGTGATTGCATACCCTTATCTACTTCGTCATCCATTGCGATATATGTATCATATTCAGCTACTGAGAAGTTATGGAACACATCCTTGTATTTATTGCGCGCAATAAGCATTGCTATATGCCCAATATACTCGGGATGTTTTTCAGAAAGATCTAAGATCTCCACCCATGAACTGATCTGCACGCCCAACACATCGTTAAAGAACCGGACAATGTGGCGGTTATTGGCAGCGAAATCACCTGCATTAATATTGAGCCCAACAAAAGAATCATGAGGCAAGCCACTTTCTTTAACATAATACCCTGTAAGCTTTCTCCCCGCTTCAGGAGTAATCATAAAAATAACGTCAGGATGTTTTTGCAAAAATGACGCGGGAACATTTTCATTAGGAAGTTTTTCAAATGAATCTCTTATGGCATTGCTTTTACTCTCAGTTGTTGCAAGAAGAATTATTTTCTTTGCGTCAAGAATTGTCCCAATACCCGTTGAAAGCGCTGTTTTTGGGACTTTGGTCATATCATTATCAAAGAATCGTGCATTTGCTTTAATGGTACTCTCGTCAAGAGACACTTCACGCGTTCGAGAATCAATACGCGAGGGCGGTTCATTAAAACCAATATGGCCGTTCCCGCCAATACCCAAAATCTGTATATCTATTCCTCCCGCATCATGTATCATCTGTTCGTACATGCGACATTCTTTTTTCTTGTTACGCGCCATACCGTTTAAAATATGGATATTCTTTTTTCTGATACCTTTTCTGTTTGTTTTTCGGTTATATAACAGGTCATTAAATAAATTGTCATACATAAAATAGTGATAACTTTGATCGTGTTCTTTTGCAAGCCCGCAGTATTCATCAAGGTTAAACGTCACCACTTTTGAAAGGTCAATGTCTTCGGCTTTAATTATCTTTATGAGTTCCTTGTAGGTTTTAATGGGGGTGCTTCCGGTCGCAAGACCTAAAACAGTGTTTGGTTTCTCTTTTATATTATCGGCTATGATGCGTGCGGTACGTGCGGCAAGATCGTCTTCGTCGTGAGCAATAACGAGTAGTGGTCTTGTCTCTTCTTGTTTAAAGACCGTCTGAGGAGCCAATACATCCGTTTGAGCGCTAAAAGAAAACGAACAAAGGGCTACGAGAATTGCTGTAGTGAGGAACGCACTACTTATAAATCGTGTTTTCTTTAGCATATACAACCTCAACTCTACTGTGACGCATTGAAAATACTTTCCTGCTGCACGATTGCCTCAATATTTCCAAGCTCCGGCTTGGTCGCTTTATCAGCAAAGACACTATCGGTTAAAGCCTTCATAAACGCACGTGGAAATGCAGAACCCATATCTGCAATATGGGAAAGTTCGGATATGTACCGCTGGTAGATATCCGGAGACTTTCGTGACTCTTCTTCAAGAAGCGCTAAGGTATAGACAACATCGCCCTGCGTTAATATTTCTTCATCATCGACTCCCGCTTCGTGCAGGAGATCATGCGCTAAAGCGCTGCGCAAAATAATCTTTCTTATGGCATCATCTTTTATTTCTGAAAAAGCCGCATTCACTCCAATAAGCTCGTTTTGCATGTGATCTCCGACAAGCTTCGGTGATTTATCAAAATACGCAATAGTCGTTGATTTCCCATGAAAATCATCGATGCTCTTCATTAGCGGTTTCCCTCTTACAGTAATGATACTTTTTATAAATTCTCCGATCGCTTTTCTTCTTCGTGCAAAAAACGCTCTCGTATCGTTAGCGACATTATATATATCACTCCGCGCACCCATATTAAAATGGTAGAGCACCCTATAGATAGTCGCAATACCGACACCTCCAAACGTGCCTGCCATCAGAATCGGTAACGTCTGCGCAAACATACCTAATATGCTCGTTATTAACAGTTCAGCACCAAGTTTAGGATACCCCATAAAAATCGCTTTGTCAAGGTAGTGAGACTGCCCAAAATGGCGGATAGAAAAGGGATATAGACAAAAAAATCTCCCAACTCACGTGTTTTCTAAAGTTATGATCAGAGAGTTGTGAATTATAAAGAAATAAGCATCTTACCTAATGTAAGACAACCAAGAATAATCATTACAATTGCTATTGCAACTTTTACCTTTCTTTCTGTGAGTTTTTTTACGGTATGAACGGCCAGTGGAACAGAAATTATGGATCCTATCGTAAGACAGAGTGTTAAAGTCCAGTCTATATACGGTATTAGGAAAAAATACAGGATAATACCAACCAGACAGGTTACGCTCTCAGAAAGCGAAGTAATACCTATAGCGTTTTTTACTCCGATCCCAGAAAGGATCTGACCTCCCATAACCAGCGGGCCATAACCTCCTCCACTCATTCCTTTATTAAAAGAGGCAATTGTTCCAATTATTGTAATTTTTCTCCATGTGAACCGTGGTGGGTGATTGAATGTAACTAATATGAAAATGCCCATAGATAAAACAATAATGCCGATTAATATCTTGAGTATTTGGCCAGGGAGTTTTACGGCTAAGAGTACAGCTATAACAGTGCCTATAACGGCAAAAATCGAAAGGATCAGTGCTACGTGGGTATCTTTTGAAGAAGGATGAAAATTCACATTTTGTACTTTATGATGCAGAAATGCGGCAGTACCACCTGAGATAAATTCAGAAAAGAGTACTGCAGGAACAACCTGCAATGGTTCAAACCCCATGAGCAAGAGAATGGGTGTAAGACTTGTTCCATATCCCATGCCCAAACTTGAATCAATAAATTCACAAATAAAAGCTAAGGGTATAACAAATAATAGTATACTATTGTCCATGTTTCTCTCTATAAAAAAGCCCGGATCTATTTTTGGCTAAGGATATTAAGATGTCACCCATTAAAAGATACTTGTCAACAAAAAACACTCTCCCGCACCTCAGATAAGAATTATAGATGTTAAAAGTTCAATTTAAAAAATAAGTTTCCCTCAAACAACACAGTACCCGGAGCATTTTGACCGATTTAAGCATTTTTAGGTGATCCTGCAAATCGCCAAAAAATGCAGGCCGGAATGCGTCCTTATTATTTTAAATCACCCGATTACTTTGTAATGAAAACTTATCCATATAAAATCAAAATTTCTTAACATCTAAAATGTTAATACTATTTATTATATCAATAGCTTAGTGCTCAAAAGATTTCAATGTCATAACATTTCCCACATTTGTCACATCCAAAGAACGATTGATACTTCTGACCAATCCTTTGAGTACTCTTCCCGGACCAACTTCAAGATACTGCGCGCCTTGATAATCTTTTTCAAGCCGTTTTACGGTCTCATACCATCTGACAGAGCCCGTGATTTGTTCGATAAGGTTTCTTTTTACCATCTCCCCATCCGTTGCATACTCAGCGGTAACATTGCAGATAATCGGCACGGTTGGATTGGAAAACTCGCAGAGATCCAGCTCTTCTACCATCCTCTGTCGGGCTTCCTGCATAAGAGAACTATGCCAAGGACCGCTGACATTAAGAGGGATGACACGGACACCCTCGAGCTTCTCGACCTGCTCTGACACGTAACTGACTGCTTCAGATACACCGGATACAATGAGTTGTTCCTGTGTATTAAAATTAGCGATTCCTACCGCGCCGCTGCTTAGGCCGTCTGCCACAAGTTCTTCAACTTTCTCGCGCGGCAACCCAACAACCGCTATCATACTTCCAGGATTCTTATCTGCGGCTTTCTGCATATACTTCCCGCGCTTTTGTACAAGTTTAAGAACAGTGCTAAGATCAAGCACCCCGGCTGCAAAAACTGCAGAATATTCTCCTAGGCTGTGCCCGCACACAACACTGGGTGAAACACCATGCTCCTTAAGGAGCGTGAAAAGCGCGATATTTAATAGCGTAATTGCGGGTTGAACAATATCTGTTTTTGTGAGATCTTCGAGCGGCCCTTCAAAACAATATTTCTTTATATCAAAACCGAGTATGTTTTGGGCATCATCAAACACCTTTTTTACTGATCCGAATGCATCATACAGATCACGCCCCATACCCACTGATTGTGATCCCTGCCCAGGGAACAAAAAAACTTTGTCAGACATAATCTACTCCTTCATACTTTATTTACTTAAGCATCACTGTTGTTGTAGAAGCTCTTTTACTCTCATTAGTCGCACTAATGTTGATCGTTCAAGTTCAGATAATTTCATTTCAATATATTTTATTGTTTCTTCGATACTCGGTATGAGCACATATTCAAGCGCATTAACCCGCCGGCGTGTCTTCTCAAGTTCATCTGAAATAATGACAAAGGAAGCTTCAAGCTCTGCAAGTGCAATTAATTTTGGCAAAACATTCTTAAACACACGCGCAAAATTCCCCACCTCAAAAGACGTGTTTACCAAACTATAGATGTAGGGGTCAGGTAACGTTGTGATCTCATAATGCGGCGGAGTAAGATTCATAATTCTTTTTTTTGTATTGGTAAGTTCTAATCGTTTGTTTTGGAAATAATCAAAATTTTTATAGGTACTCTCAGGCAAAGACATCCCGATTTGCGCCGCAAGCTGAAATGATTTGACAAGTTCTTTTTCGACTTCTTTACGAGATTCTTCGAGATTATTCACAAGCAGCATAAACCTTCTCATAAGCTCTTCTTGTTTATCCCTTAAAAGCTTATGGCCTCTCAGGGCAAGGACATGCCGCTTTTTCAGCTTCATAAGCTCCATACGAGTTGGATTAACAGCTAATCTCATGTTACCTCTACCTCACTTAACCCTTTTTATAATATTTGGCAATATACTCAGGACGAATTCTCTTTAATTCCTGTTGAGGCATCATACTCAATAATGTCCACCCAATATTAAGCGTATCTTCAATGCTCCTGTCGTTATATTCACTTTGTTTAACAAATTCGTTTTCAAACTTAGTCGCAAAAGCCGAATACAACTTATCTATATCACTTAATGCAGCCTCACCCAAAATAACCGCAAGCTCTTTTGCTTCAACTCCCCGTGCATAACAGGCAAATAATTGGTTCAACACATCTGAGTGATCTTCACGGGTTTTTCCCTGCCCGATACCTTTATCTTTTAATCGCGATAATGAGGGTAAAACATCTATCGGCGGATAAATTCCTTTCCTGTGCAGTTGCCGAGAAATGATTATCTGTCCTTCAGTAATATATCCGGTTAAATCGGGAATAGGATGCGTTTTATCATCTTCCGGCATGGTTAAAACAGGGATCAATGTAATTGAACCCGCATTATCCTTAATTCTTCCTGCACGTTCATATATAGTGGCTAAATCTGTGTATAAATACCCCGGATATCCGCGTCTTCCCGGTATCTCTTTTCGCGCAGCCGATACTTCACGTAACGCCTCACAATACATAGTCATATCAGTTAATATAACTAATACGTGCATACCTTTTTCAAATGCGAGATATTCCGCACAGGTAAGCGCCATGCGCGGTGTCGCAATTCTTTCAATTGCAGGCTCATTAGCAAGATTCATAAAAAGGACTGCTCTTTCTATCGCCCCCGTATCTTTAAAATCATCAATAAAGAATTCTGCCTCTTCAAATGTTATACCCATTGCGCCAAAAACAACTGCAAAATTTTCATCTTTACCCAATACCTTTGCCTGCCGGGCAATTTGCGCGGCAATCTTTGAGTGCGGAAGACCAGTCCCGGAGAATATCGGCAACTTCTGTCCTCTTACCAAAGTATTTAATCCATCAATTGCAGATAGTCCTGTTTGAATAAATTCTGATGGATAATTTCGCGAACAGGGATTGATCGGGTTTCCATTGATATCAAGACTCTTTTCCGGGAGGATGTTCGGCCCATTGTCCTTTGGCCGTCCAAAACCATCAAAAACTCGCCCTACCATATCCATGGAAACATCAAGTTCTATCCCCCTTCCAAGAAAGCGCACCTTACTATTAAAAACATCTATCCCTCTGGTTCCCTCAAAAACCTGTACAAGCGCAATATCCGTAGATACCTCAAGAACTTTTCCCATACGGATCTTACCGTCTTGTGTTTCAATCTGAGCAATTTCACCGTATTTTACGCCTTCAATATCTTTTACAAATACCAGTGGTCCAACTATGCTTGATATTGTTAAATATTCTTTAAGCATTAACGCCTCCCAATTTCGATTCTATCTCTCGCTCTAAATCGACCGATATATTATCAATTCTATTTATATCCGCTTCTGGAATATATTTTGCACGAGCAATATCTTCTCTCACTTTTAACTGCGATACTTCGGCAAAACTCAATCCTTTTTCAAGCGCTGCTTTTGCGAGCGTATAATACGCCAATATTAAATGGAGGATTTTATATTGTTTCTGTATCGAGCTATGAGTATCAATTTCATGGAACGCATGCTGGTGCAGAAAATCTTCACGTATTGATCGTGTCGCTTCCAAGAGCAATCTATCCTGAAATGAAAGCGATTCAACACCGACAAGTTTTGCAATCTCCTCTAATTCTGATTCTTCCTGCAAGAGTCTCATAGCTTGTTTTCTCAGATCAACAAAGTCTTCAGCAATATTTTTCCGTACATAGTCTTCAAGATAATCATTATAGAGCGAATAGCTCATGAGCCAGTTAATCGCTGGAAAATGCCGTTTGTAAGCAAGCTTATCTTCCAACCCCCAGAATACTTTAACTACACGCAATGTTGCCTGAACAACAGGATCAGATAAATCTCCTCCTGGTGGTGATACTGCACCAATCACACTTAATGTCCCCACACGTTCATCTTTTCCACTGCATACAACTTTCCCCGCCCGTTCATAAAATTCCGCGATGCGAAAACCAAGATATGCAGGATACCCTTCTTCACCAGGCATTTCTTCTAATCGTCCGGAAATTTCACGCAAAGCTTCAGCCCATCGTGATGTTGAATCAGCCATGACCGCAACGCTGTAACCCATATCACGAAAATATTCCGCAATAGTAATACCGGTATATATACTTGCTTCACGTGCCGCTACAGGCATGTCAGATGTATTAGCTATTAATACGGTCCTCTTCACCAGTGGCTCACCACTTTTCGGGTCCTTGATCTCCGGAAATTCCATCAGTACATCGGTCATCTCATTTCCGCGTTCACCGCACCCAATGTACACTATAACGTCGGCATTGGCCCATTTTGCAATCTGGTGCTGTACCACAGTTTTTCCTGCTCCAAACGGACCGGGAATACATGCAGTCCCACCTTTAGCAACCGGAAAAAATGTATCAATAACACGTTGTCCGGTAAGAAGCGGTTCTGTTGGCATTAGCTTTTGGGCATATGGTCTTTGATTTCGTACCGGCCAGCGCTGTATCATATTGATCTCGGTATTTCCGGTATCAGTTTTTACCGTACACACAATCTGGTCAACGGTATAGTCACCTTCAGCAATTACCTCAACAGTCCCCTCCGCGTCAAGAGGAGCTAATATCTTATGATCTACGACTGTCGTCTCTTTTACAATACCGATTATATCGCCTGGTATGATGCGATCACCTTTTTTTACCGACGGTTCAAAATGCCATTTTCGAGATCGGTCAAGAGAAGGAACATCAACCCCACGCATGATCCTATCACCTGATTTTTCTTTTATAATGTCAAGTGGTCGCTGAATACCGTCGTAAATGGATTCTATAAGTCCCGGCCCCAACTCCACGCTTAATGGCTCTCCGATGAGGTACACAGGCTCTCCTGGTCCGAGTCCGCCTGTTTCTTCGTATACCTGTATCGATGCGACATCACCCTTAAGTTCAATAATTTCTCCAATGAGCCTCTCATCACTCACTCTTACAACATCATACATTCTCGCATCCTGCATTTGATCAGCGAGAACGAGTGGCCCGGAAACCTTGATAACTCTCCCTGCCTTCATATATTCTCCTTTACTTGAAACCCTATTCTTTAAAAAGCAAATCTGCACCTAATGCTTTTTCAGCAGCATTTTTCAAAATCATTTTACTAACAGCATTGTGTCCCGTATGATCAGGGATTACCATAACATAGGTATCACTTGATAGATTACATTCCATAATATAGGTATAGATATCACAGGCATATGTTTCCGTAATCATAATAAGCGTATAGTCTTTATTTTTTTTTACCGACTGAAGAATGGTTTTCGCATCAGCAGTGTGCGAAACACCAAACGTATCTATCCCAAATAAACCAAATACCGGCACTAACGTATCATTTCCTATAAGCGCAACCTTAGGCATATACCGACTCCAGTGAACGTTCAATAATATTTAAATTCTTTTTTAAATTAAATTGTTTTCCGGTAAATATTCTTCTCAAGTGTTTTACTTCATTTTCCTTGGCAAAAATATAACCGACAATCGGTTCAACGCCAAAGTGAAACGTTTTTGCTTCCTTATACAGATTCATGAGAAAATTATCAAACAGCATGTCTATACTTCCCGAAAAGATTCCCTTTTTTTCGAGATCAAACAAATTTTGAACAAGCTCATCATAATCAGTATTTGCAAAACGTTTAATAACCTCAGTTTCATTCTCACCGATTAACTGCACATAATAATCTCTATCATACATACCGCCATTTAAGAATATGCCTTCAAATTGATATTCGTCCCTAATAAACTTATTATTGATACGAAAGAGAGACTTAATGTTATAGGTGTCTATCATAGTGCTAAAAATAAAATTAAGAAACGGACTCTTCTCGCTTTTAAATGCTTCCTCGAGCAAACTAAAGAAAAAGGTGTCACATTGGATTTCTTTTCCTCTTACGCCTTTCATTTTTTCTAGTGACTGGGCAAATACGGACATTTTTTTATCCAACTTGTCATAATTACCCTCTTGTGTGCATTCTTTCAAAAGCGGCAGTCCGTAAAAACCGAGCTCAACATATTCAGGATCTCGCACACTTGTTTTTTGCGCCATATTTTGTAATATTTTAATGTTGATAATATCGTAACGGAGCATAAATGCTTTTGGTATCAGTGAATTTGGAACCAAAACAGAAAGAAGCTCATACATACGGCGTAACTGTTGAGTAAAGATTGGGGAACAACACATGCCTTCACGACACTTTTCAATATCATGGCGATAATCATAATTTTCTGAAAGGATCTTCAGCGCTTGGTTAAATGTATCCGCTTCTATCATTCTTTCATATGATGCACGCGAAACCAGGCGCGTCTCAAATATACGTATCCGTGCAACAGCACTTGTATACTGAGGATCTTTCCCGGAAGAACTTTTGACAAGAACAAGTGTATTATACATAGCGATTTTCTCTCAATCCATTACGCTTTTTCATTATTATTTCTCACCCCCAAACAAAATGGCGACAAGTTTTTCTTGCGCCTCTGTCCGTATCAATATGAGGAGTGTTTCGAGTGTGCAATCTATTCGTATACCTTTACCTCTTAAAATACACCCGTAATCTATTGATTCATCAACACCTATTGTTAAATCCCCTTTTTTACCTGATGGAAACAATGCATCATTGAGTGAAGCAATAAATGCTCCATCGAGCCGTTTCTTTTCATGAGAGGATACAAGCACTTCTTCATCTCCTGTCACGATCGCTTTAGTAAGAACATTTTTCATAAATTGGCAATATGTATCTTTTGGAAGTTCAACGAGCAGTTTTTTTGCCATAACAAACACATCTTGAATAACAGCCTGTTTTTCCTTCAAAATCTCGTTCCTCATAGTAATATCGCTTGATATGCGCGCGCTTTTCTTATGTTTTAGGATTTCACGTTCGGCTTTCTGCAAGATCTCATCACGTATGGCACTGGATTCTCCACGCGCATCTGCTTGAATCTTCGCTACATCTGCTTCTGCATTTTTTGTTATCTCTTGTGCTTTTATATTCGCATCAGAGATGATCTTTTCAGTGATATCTGTTAACGCCATAATTATACCTTTACCACTTGTAGTAATAATAAAAACGCTGCAACAAGACCAAGCACTGCATATATCTCTACAAACGCTGGAAGGATCAGTCCTTTTCCCAACTCTTCAGGACGTTTTGCCACTAATCCAACGGATGCAACAGCAACTTTTCCCTGATGTATCGATGAAATCATTTCTACAAATCCAACAGAAACACAGATAACAAATATCTGGAGACCTGTAGACAAATCAGGAATAATAATCGCGTCTGTTAAGAGTTTTAATTTGATAATCACCATAAAACCTATCAACAAACCGTAAAAACCCTGTGTTCCGGGCAACCCGACAAGCGGAATCATGCTGCCGAACTTATCCGGATCCTCAGTAATAACCCCTCCTGCTGCTTGTCCGGCAAGTCCCACGCCAATACTTGAGCCAATACCACCAAGCACAATAACTAATGCTGATCCAGCCAACGCAAATACAAGACCAAATTCCATCTTTTTACCCCCTCGCTATTTTTTGCTATTATTTGTAATAAACGTGTACCTGTTCTGAACTTGAAACGGCTTAAACTGTTTTCCTCCACCAATAAAAAATTTCGGAAAGAATTCTACATATTGCAACCTTCCAGAATGAATCAAAGCACTCAACACATTAATCGCAAGCGTAAAAACATGCCCCCCCAATAAAATAATGATGGTAAAAACAAATCCTACTAAAGGAATCATTGATCCGAACATAAATGCAATAACGTTACAGGTCATAGCCATAACACCGGTTACCATGCCAAGAGCCCATAAACGGGAATAACTCAAAACATCACTGATAAATCCCGATACAATCTGGTAAAGAATAAAGAAACCATTAAATAATTTCGCACCGATACCAGAAAAAGATCTTCCTGCTGTAAATACTATCGATAGGCATCCAATTATAAGCATAGTTGAGAAAAGAGAATAATGTTTCTTATTCAGTATTTCTAACACTATTAATATGCATCCTGTAAACCCTGCCATAAAAATCAGTATTGATAGTTGGTCCATAATACCATCAAGCATTTTTCTTTTTCTGACATTATTAAAAAAAGCAATTAAGTGGCCAACAACGAGCTGTATCATTCCAAGACAAAGTGCAATTACTAAAAGAGTCATAGGATCCTCATTTAAATCAAGAAGAGTAAAATGTTTTTGCACTTTTACAAGGGGATCAAACAGCGCCGGATAGTTTTCGGCTAAAATCACAATAAGATTCCCGAAAAATCCACCGGCAAGAAAGCCTATCACGGTTGTTGATATACCACAAAACACAAGCAGCATTAAAAATTTTTTCAGAATACCCTTTTTACGGACTTTCGACCATCCCCACCAACATACGAGGGTAAGAATAATACCGTATGCCATATCAGTGATACAAAAACCAAAAAAAACAAAAAAGAAAGGAGCAAGAAATGGTGTCGGATCAACCTCTCCGTATTTCGGAACTCCATAGGTACCCGTTACAAATTCAAACGGTTTTAAGATTCGATTATTTTCTAAATCAACAGGGATTTTCTCTTTTGGATCGGGATCGCGCACAATCATTTCACATTGACTAAATGTTGTTGAAAGATTTTTTTTTGTTACCGCAATGTCTCTTTGCCGTATCCACCCTTCAATCATACATGTTTTCTTGGTATTAACAAAGTTTTCCTCCGATTCAAGTCTGTTCTTAATGTTCAAATAATGATCATGCAAACACATAAGTCGAGACTTATACACCAGAAGATCTCCCATATCAGCGAGCACCGTTGCTTCCTCTGCTATGATGTTCAGATACTGCGCTTGCTGTTCCAAAAGATCATCTTTAATCGTCATCTTTGTTTCAAGCTGCACTTCATTGAAATTACATTTATTAAGTATTTCATTAAGTGTTTTTTTATCATTCTTCAGAAATGAAACAATGAGATAATGCATCTCTTTATCTCTCGAAACTTCTTCAACACACGTACAATAATTACTTGCAGTAAGCTCTTGGGAAAGACGAGGATAATCATTCTCATGGATCATTCCATAATTAATATGGGTGTACTTTAAATCTTTTTTGGCAGAGGGAATAAAAGAAAGTGTTTTCCAGGGAGCAAATCTAATGCGGATATCCGCTATTTTCTCTTTTCCTAATTCAATGTCTTTAAGAAGATTTTTCAGTCGAAGAAATTTTTCATATATCGTATCAAAATCAACTTTTTCATCTATAGACATAAATTCTTCACCGCTTAATTCAACCTTGTCGCTCACCAGACTTTCAAGTATTCCCTTATCAGGTTCATATGTGTGGAGAATTTTTATAACCTCATCTATTTTCGATAGCTTTAAACTAACCGCTTCTTTTCGCTTAAGATAATCTGTACGATCAATTTTTGATGCAACGTCACGAATATCTATAATATCAATGGTCCCAAGATGCTGAACCATCTCTAGCAATGCATCTCGTATCACATTATGCGAAAAAATTGATATTTTCTTTATTTTCGTTATTGCCATTTTTCCTCAATAGACTTAGCTACGTAGCGTGCGGCTTTTTCCATCCCCTCGAGAGAATTCTCTCTGATCTCGTTCTTCTTTTTCGCTATTTCTTCTTCCATTTCTTTTCGGTTTTGGGTTATCTCGCGGTCAGTATCCGCTACCATCTTCTCAGCATCACCTTGAGCAACTTTACGTGCGGATTGAATGCTCTTTTTTGCCTCCGAGTTAGCGCGCTGAGAACAATCTCTCGCATTATCATGGGCTTCCTGGATAATTATATCAGAACGATCTTCGGCTTCCTTAATTTTTTGAATAAGATCCATTGCTGTTCTCCATTATTGTATTAAAACTAGCTACACGTACACACACAACATCATGGTATTAGGAACGACAATTTGTGTGAAATATTCTTTCCACTTTATGGGAAAAATTTGCTTCTTTTTTCTATAAAGATAATCGATTTTTGCTAATATCTCAACAAAATTCGAACTCTATTATGTCATAATATGTAAACGAGCTACCGTAAATACATTACATAAAGAAAAAGGCGACTCGTTTTTACAGCGAACCGCCTTTACTTTTTGATGCACCTATTTTAATTAGTCAAATAAATAGCCTTCTTCACCATGTTGTGATATATCCAAACCTTCTTCTTCCTCCTCTTCAGTTACCCGTAGACCCATTATTTTATCAAGTACTTAAAGGATAATAACGGTAAGAGTCATATTATGCGGCGGCATCGGAACTTTTCCCCAACCTCTTCGTTTTCCAACTACTATTGCTGCCGCCAGTGCTGCCATACCAGAGCTGATATGAACAACGGTACCGCCGGCAAAATCGAGCACACCGAGTTTCCCCATCCAGCCGCCAATACCCCATACCCAGTGGCATATTGGGTCGTACACAAGTGTACACCACAGGAGTATAAAAACTATCAGGGTTTTAAATTTCATTCTTACCTCAATGCTTCACATAAAATATACGTAAATATCTGTAAAAGTCAGTCTTAAAATGCTTTACAGTCGTTTTTGCGTGGTAATAATATCATTTTTAATTTTTATATTGCATTTTTACTATGATTTATTTATAGTCATTTTTCTTTGGTACATTGTTTTATTAATTTCTAACATTTTTTAATAAAAGGAGTTTTTTTATGGCGCTTATATCCACACAAGATATTTTCAAAAAAGCGTATGATGGCGGATACGCTGTTGGCGCATTCAATGTCAATAATATGGAAATCGTTCAGGGTATTGTCGAAGCCGCCGCAGAGGAAAAAGCACCGCTTATCTTACAGGTATCAGCGGGTGCACGCAAATATGCACGGCATGAATACCTTATTCACCTTGTACAAGCAGCTATAGAATCTAGCGGTATTGACCTTGTTCTCCACCTTGATCACGGTGAAGACTATGAAATCTGCAAATCATGTGTAGATGGAGGATTCTCCTCTGTTATGATTGACGGGTCAAAACATTCATTTGAAGAAAATATCGCTCTTACCAAAAAAGTCGTTGAATATGCACACGATAAAGGCGTTGTTGTTGAAGCAGAGCTCGGAAAACTCGCTGGTGTAGAAGACGATATATCTGTATCAGAAAAAGATGCTATCTTCACGGATCCTGATCAGGCACAAGAGTTTGTTGAAAAATCTGGCTGTGACTCACTGGCAATCGCTATTGGAACAAGCCATGGTGCATATAAGTTTAAAGGCGCCGCACAGCTTGATTTCGAAAGATTACAGAAGATACAAGACAAACTCCCTGGATACCCTATTGTTCTTCACGGTGCATCAAGCGTCCCGCAAGACCTTGTCGCGGCATGTAACAAATATGGCGGAGAAATTCCTGGTGCTCAAGGCGTTCCTGAAGATATGATCTCTAAAGCAGCAAAGATGGGTGTCTGCAAGGTAAACATTGACACCGATTTGCGTCTTGCTATGACCGGAACAATTAGAAAGTGTTTTGCTGAAAACCCATCTGAATTTGATCCACGTAAATACTTGGGGCCAGCACGTGACGCTATTAAGAAAGTTGTTCAAAGAAAGCTGAAAGTACTTGGCTGTAACGGCAAAGCGTAACTTCGTTACTATTACTTAAGCGTGACTTAGAAAATAGCACCCTGATATTGAGGGGTGCTATTTTTTTATCCACACACCGCTACAAAAAGCGGACATCTTGACGTGCTACTAAAAAAATTACCCTCAAGCTCTTGACAAAACCATATTTATGGTATAAAATACTGATTAGATTGAGGGTATATATGAATTACTATAAAAAAATACTTACACATATCTTGACGATTGTTGTTATCACCTCCTTTACGACTAGTACAATGCCTTATGCAAAACGCATAAGTCTTTATATTTAAACAATTTATATAAATTGTTTTCTTGCAATTCCCTCCGTTTGTGATATGCTATAAGCATGTCAACCACAAGAACTTACAACAAAAACGG
>Ga0207996_1000074_pt1 | contig 90150 bp, 83 predicted proteins | sample AntAceMetag02UKG_FD_184773 | JGI IMG/M metagenome (GOLD analysis project Ga0207996, IMG submission 184773) | Saline lake microbial communities from Ace Lake, Antarctica - Antarctic Ace Lake Metagenome 02UKG (SPAdes) (version 2) | ecosystem: Environmental > Aquatic > Non-marine Saline and...
TATATATTAAAGTTAATCAAGCTGGAAAGGAGGTGGTGGAGAGCTTGAATTGTCACGGCGTTTCTACATGTAAAGTAAAAACGCAAAAAAAGTTGAAAAGATCAACTTTTAATAACTAAACTATAACAAACAGTGTAGCAGAAGAGACATCAGAGCAGACGTTGTTTAAAGTTATGCTCAAATGCGAAAAGTTAACCTCTTTAGGTATTTTGGCGGCTAGCCTTGCCCATGAGATAAAAAATCCCCTGTCGAGCATTCAGTCTTTTGCCCAACTTCTTCCGGAGAAATATGATGATGAAGAATTTATAAATAATTTCAGCAGAGTTGTGGTCAGGGATGTAAGCAGAATATCCAAGTTGACAGACAACATATTATCACTTGCCAAACCCACGCCTACTGAGTTATCCACTCATAATGTTAACGATATAATTGACGAAACCCTGTCATTGGTAAATGGCGAAATTTTAGGAAATAAAACGCAGGTAGTTAAATCCTATGCTAAATTACCCACTATAAAAGGCAACAAAGAGACGCTAAAACAGGTTTTTTTAAATATTATTTTAAATGCTATCCACGCCATGCCAAACGGAGGCACATTAAAGATTGGTTCCAGCATAGTTTCTAATTATGCGAGAGTGGAAATTCAGGATACGGGTTGTGGAATAGAAAAAAAAATATTAAACAAATTATTTGACCCGTTTTTTACCAGCAAGGCTCAGGGTACGGGCTTGGGTTTAGCATTGGCAAGACGTATTATTGAGCAGCATAGTGGCTCTATTGGGGTAAATTCTAAATTAGGAGAAGGCGCAACATTTTGGTTAACCCTTCCCGTTTCAAGGATAAAAAATGGATAATTCTGCCTTACGATCTCCTTACTATTATCAAGAAGTTATTCGAAAATTTTCCGGTACGCTTACTCACGTCTTTGAGCTTCCCGAATTGCTTGATTCAATTGTAATCGCAGTAGCAGAAATATTCGAAATCAATAAAGTTTCCGTTCTCCTAAAGGATGAAATAAGCTTAGAGTATAGAGTAAAAGCCTTTACAGGCATGAAGAAAGACATTGCTAAGGGAATAAAGCTTAAAGAAAACGAAGGAATAATAAATTGGCTTTGCAAGAGAGAGCAAATACTAAAAAGAGAAGATCTGCTTATAGAAAAAGATTTACCTGAACACTCTCGTGTGATAATGGAATTAGATTTACTTGGAGCTCATTTTTGCCTTCCTCTCTTTATCCATGGTGATTTGATCGCCGTTATCCCATTCGGCAATAAGATTACCGGAGATAAATTCACTTATGAGGATATAAGCCTCCTCGCCACAATGGCTAACTATGCAGCGATATCAATTTATAATTCATTGCTTTTTCAGAAAGTCTCCTTTCAAAAAAATTATCACCAGATAATTATGGATAATATCCCAACTGGGATTATCAGTACAGACAATGTCGGAAAGATAATCACAATGAATAAAACAGGGAAAAAGATCTTGGGGTTAGAAGCAGCAGAAGTAATCGGGAAAGACATTCAAAGAACTGATTCTATAATCGCAGACATTATGTTGGGAACTTTAAAAGAAGAGAAGAACTACTGTCGCCACGAAGTAGTTCTTCCAGAAAAAAATATCTCATTAGGAATATCCACGTCCCTTCTTAAGGATGAAAACGACAAGATTATCGGTGGAGTGATGATGTTTACAGACATTTCTAAGGTTAAAGGCTTACAGGGAAAAATTAGAAAATTAGAAGAAGATGCCCTGTGGATGAAGCTGGCTAAAGGCATAGCTCATGAGGCTAGAAATCCGTTAGTCTCTATTAGAACCTTTACTCAGCTATTCCAGGACAAATACCAGGATGAAGAATTTAGAAAAGATTTTTATAGAATTATGAGTAGAGATATTGAGAGACTAAGTGAGCTAATCGATAAATTGGAGAAATATGCCAGTCCATTATCATTGCATCTTCAATCTTATGATTTGAATTCGATCATTGATGAGGTTTTAATAAATCTTAAAGATAAATTAGCTTATCAAAATATTGCAGTGAAAAAAAATTATTTACCAAACCTGCCGCACAGTGTTGTAGATCAAAATCAATTGACAGAAGCTTTTTTGCATATATTAAACAACCGCATTAAAGCTATGCCCGAAGGAGGAACTTTCACTGTGTCTACTAGAATTAAAAAGGAAGGACAAGAAGAAGTGGTTATAGAATTCTCAGACACCGGAGAAGGGATTCCGCCGGAAAACATGGAAAAGTTGTTTTCGCCATTTTTAGATACTAATTTTAATGGTTTAGAATTGGATCTTCCTATAACGCAGAAAATTATAAAAGCTCATAATGGTAGAATTGAAGTAGATTCTGTTTTGGGGAAGGGGACTTCTTTTAAAATATTTTTGCCTGCAAATTAAGGAGAATGAAGAAAATGATGGGAAACATTTTAATTGTAGATGATGAGTTGGGAGTCAGGGAATCCCTTAGAATGATCCTCAAAGACAAATATAATTTATTTATTTACTCAGGAGGCAAAGAAGCCCTAGAATTCGTTAGGAAAAATCATATTGATGTGGCACTTCTGGACATTAAAATGCCTCAGATGGACGGCATTGAACTGTTGAAAGAAATTGAAAAAATAGATCCGGATATTCGAGTGATTATGGTCACTGGCTACGGAACATTAGATACAGCGGTTGAAGCAATACGAACTGGAGCAGTTGATTATATGTGTAAGCCATTTGACAAGGACAAATTGGAAGAAGTGATTAAAAAGGAAATGAAGAAAAGAACACAGAGAATGAAAGAGAAAAAAAAGTTAGCGCATTTGGAAACAATAAAAAGGAATTTAGATAAGAGCACAAAGAAGCTCTACTCATCCACTGTAGAATCATTATTGGCAACCGTCAACGCTAAAGATTCCTATACTTCCAACCACTCTGAGGAAGTAGCCAAATACGCAATCCTTATCTTTGAAGAGATAGGTTTATCATCTGAAAATAAGGATATGTTCCGCTATATTTGCTCTTTACATGACATAGGGAAGATAGGCATTAGCGAACAGGTTTTAAAGAAAAAGGGGAAGTTAAGCAATGATGAATGGGGAGAGATTAAAAAACATCCAGAGATAGGCTTTTCTATTCTTCATCCTATAAAATTTTTAAATAGTTTCATTTCAATGGTTCTTCATCATCATGAACGTTTTGATGGGAATGGTTATCCTGAAGGGAAAAAGTACGAAGAAATATCATTATGGACTCGAATCTTAACAGTTGCTGATGCCTACCATGCTATGCGGTCGAATAGATCTTATCGTAAGGCGCTAAGCAAGGAAGCCGCTTTTAAAGAATTAATTGAGGGATCAGGGAGCCAGTTTGATCCCGAAATAGTGAAGGTAGCATTAAAGGTTTTCAAATAAGGGGGTGTTCATGGGGCATGACAAAAATACTGGTTATTGGTGATAACGAAGAGGACTTTGTGGCGGTAAGACGTAGACTGGAAAAGGAAGGATACCGTGCTCTTTATGCACATTCGGGACAGCAAGGAATAGAGCTGGTCGAGAAGAACCGTCCTGATTGTATCTTGCTTGATCAAGAGATGCCGGATGCGATTGAGACCTGTCATAAACTCAAAGAGGATAAAAAAAGCGGACATATTTCTGTAATATTGTGGACCACAGCAGATACCCAACAGGATGTTCGGGGTATAGAAGTAGATGATTTTGTGAGTAAATCCAGCGATTACACTCTCCTGATAGTAAGGATTAAGGTCATACTTCAAATAAGACAATTATACAGCCAATTGGAAGCAGCGCTAGCTTATTCTAAAAAGGTAATATATTTCAGCAGAAACATCAATACTATTCATATGGACACATTAATTAAAACTCTAAAGGAAAACTTGGAGGAAATTTTTGGGGTTCAGACTTTCTCTTTATTTCTCTATGATAAAAGTTTGGACAATCTCAGGTTGACTGCTCACAATCAGGAGAGTCTCAAAGGTAAGGATGTAACTATTGATAGGAATAAAAATAGCATAATGTGGGAAGTCGTGGATAGAAAGCGACCATTTGTCATAAGCAATTTTAAAAATTCTCCTTATTTTAGCGGAGTTAAGCTTTACCAAAATAATTTTGCAATCTTACACCCTTTGATGGTAGGTAAGGAGATAATCGGGGTAGTGAGTATGAACAATTCGCAAGGCTGTGAATTGTCGAAAGAGTTGCTGTTGAAATCAACTGAGGCGGTAGAGCACCTAGCAAGCGCACTTTCTAACTGTAAGACTTACCAGAAGATGGAGGAGTTGAGTACCATTGATGAACTCACTCAATTATTTAATCGGCGCTGTTTACGTGTGGAGTTGGAGAAAGAGCTGTCCAGGGCAAAACGTCATGATCATAATTTGTCTTTTATAATGATTGATATAGATCATTTCAAAACCGTAAACGATAAATATGGACACCTGTACGGTGATTTTGTCTTGAGAGAGCTTGCCTCAATATTAATTACCGGTAGAAAAAGCGACAGGATTTTTAGATTCGGCGGAGAAGAGTTCTTTATCATACTACCGGAGACTTCCCCAAAGAATGCCTTAATCACAGCCGAAAGGTTAAGAAAATCGGTTAAAAAACACGAATTTAAATACCAGGAAGTTTCTAGTCACCTGACTATAAGTTTAGGAGTAACCTCCTATCCGACTGATAAAATGAATATTATAGAAGACATCATAAAGTTGACTGATAAGAGGCTATATAAAGCAAAGGAATTAGGCAGAGACCAGGTCTTTGTCCCTTCTTTGAGCGAGGAAACTTAAAGTTAAGTAAAAGGAGTTATTCTTATGAAATTAGAAAGTATATTTGTTAACAAAGGCGGTTATCGCCGCCCAGCGCGCTGGGCAAATGAACTTCTTAATGTCCTAGTAGCAGCATTACTGGGCATTATTAGTCTCCCCGTTTTTGTTTTAGTGGGTCTGGTCTTGTGGTACAGTCAGGGACGTCCCATCTTTTACTGGGGTACGCGATTGGGAATTAATAAAAAGAAATATCGAATGTACAAGTTTCGCACCTTGGTCAGAGATGCAGATGCACAGCTACAGGGAAAACTATTGGGTAGTCGCAGAGAACTTGTTACCCCTATAGGAAAGTTCCTGCGAGATACAAGACTGGACGAATTACCGCAGCTGTGGAATGTATTGAAGCGTGATATGGATATGGTGGGACCACGTCCTGTCCGTCCGGAGATTTACGAGAATCTATGCAAAGATATCCCGGGTTATGATCAACGTTTTATTGTGCACCCCGCTCTTATCGGGATTTCACAGATTTTTACCCCTCATTCAACACCTAAAGCCATCCGTTCTCATATCGATAATCACTTGCTTAAAAAGAAAGAGGATTTCTTTTGGAACATCTCTGCTCTTGCTCTTACGGCATTCTTAGTGATACGATCCATTATCTCTCTCGGCATGCTCATTATCTTTCGCAAATTGGTCTTGCAAAAGTTCCTCGGACGATACAAAGAGAAACGAATGCATGAACGCGTCTTTCAAAAACAAGTCTCGGTTTATTTGCAGCTTAAGGATGAATCTGGCAATTTTAAGCATGTGGGCAAAGCAATTGATGTCAATCCTGAAGCATTTCTCTTGCGCAGCAACTTGAATCTGGACAAATATTTTCCAGGAGTTATAAAGCTGAAAGCAGATGTAGAATCGGGAGTAGAGATATGTGGACTTGGCAAGCGATCAGATAAAACAAAACGGGCATTTTGCAAAGGCACAGTCTACCGAAAAACACGGAAAGGGGATAATCTCTGGGATTATGTAATTATGTACCAGCCACTGAGTCCGCTCAATTTCTATCTGATTCACCAGTATTTCCTTTCTGAGAGTATGGCATAAACAAATGAAAAAAGACATGTTGCGAAAAGAGGGCTTTTCCCTTCACGATCGTTTTCTGCCACAGTTATTGTTTTATATGCTGGTATTTACTATTCCTTATTTCCAGTTGCGTCAGCTCTCTGAAGCCTATCAGTTCATGAAAATCGACTGGCTGTTGACAATGATACTGGCTGTAATCATTATTCCCAATATATTGGGGGGGCAAAAGAGGATTCCTGAAAATCTCCAGTCAAATCTCTGGCCGTGGTTAGTCCTTTTTCTCGTTGTCAATATAATTTCATCCCTTATTTCTTCATATAGTGGCTATTGTTTTACTCAAATTTTTAATCCTATTATTGTAGGGTACGTCTTTATTGTTTTGAGCCTGCTCATGATCTCGAAGAAGGGATTTGAAAAATATCTGCCTCTTGTCTTAGCATGGAGCATAGGTATCAATGCATTTCTGGGATCTCTTGGTTACTTTTTTGATTACACACTATTTGGAGGTGAGCGTGGCATGGGGCTTACCATTGGTTCCAACAACATGGCTTTGATGAGCGTGTTCACAATGCCGTTGCTGGTTCACCTGATGTTTCATGCCAAAAACCGTAAAAGCATCATTATTGCCACTATGTTACTCATCGTCAATATACTCGGAGTAATCAGTTCTGCCTCCAGAGGAGGATTTCTCAGTATGACGATTATTTCTTTGTTGCTTCTCTTTGAACTCAGACACCGTTTCCACCCCAGATACTTGGGTTTAGTTATTGTTATTGTAGGAATAGCAATGGTCACAATTGTGAGCGTTGTCCCTGAGCGCTATTTCCAGCGTCAGCAGACCATCATGAAGGGCGCAGAAGCTGATAGATCAACAATGCGACGAAAAGGGTATCTTGTAGTCGGCTGGAATTCCATCAAAAAAAATCCTTTGCTTGGCACAGGGACATTTAGTTTTAGGAAAGTCTGGGTAAATTCTGAAATGACGAAGCGATTTGATATGGAAGAGCGCCCCGCTCACAACACATACCTGGAAGTTCTGGTTGGTACGGGAATTTTGGGATTCTTTTTCTTTATGATGCTTTTGTGGAAGACCTTTTCTAACTTTACCAGAGCAAAAAAAATATTTAAAGATGCAGGACTAGTGAATATGGCATCGCTTACTTCTGCCTATCGACTCTCCTTTGTTGCTGTTATCATATATTTCATGTTTAAAAGTGGGTTTGATCATAAACTGTTCCTCTTGAGCGTTCCTCTGTCCCAGGTAGCTCTTACATTGGCAAGCAAACATCTTCCCGAAAAGGGAAAATCGTGACGAGCTTCCTGTTTGTTGTTTTTTACGCGATCCTCTCTTTTTCCCTCTTGGGAATTATGCTGGTATTCGTGCTCTATCCCTGTTTTCTCGTTTGCCGACTTCTCATTGCTCGTAGTTCAGCCAAACAATACCTCTCTATTTCTAAGAATCTTCCCCGAGTCAGTATCATCACTATTTCGCATAAGACTACCGAATTGCTTGATGAAAAGATTAAGAACATACAGCAGCTTGATTATCCTCACCATCTGTTGGAGTTTGTTTTTTTTTCAGATGGCTCTTCTGAAGATACTTTTAACATTCAGACGCACCTTCCGAATATTCAAGTAAAACAACTTTCATCAAAGATACATCAGGGCAAAGCTTATGGATTGAACAGGGCGGTTGAGCAAAGTACCGGCGAAATACTGGTTTTCTCTGATATTGATGCCATAATAGACCAAAAGGCAGTGACGTTGCTGGTGGATCATTTTCAAGACACGGCTATAGGGGGAGTGTGTGGTCATAGGGCTATTGTCAAAGAAAATTTCTCTTTGCAAAGTGCCCAATCTCGCTATCTTGCATTTGATAACCTGATTAAGTCCATGGAGGGCAGAACAGGAAGCCTGACTTCTAACGAAGGGAAACTTTACGCCATTCGCAGATCCCTGTTTCAGTCCATTGATCCGGCTGCCACAGATGATCTCTATAATTGCCTTTCGGTGATAAAGGCAAAATACCGTTTCGTCTTTGAACCTGAGGCATATATGTATATCCACTCTCCTTCCCTGTCACCAGAACATGAGATTCAACGGCGGAGACGCATTGTAGTGCGCAGCCTGCACGGGATTGCTAAGCATAAGGAAGTGCTTAATCCGATAAAATTTGGTTGGTATTCTCCGGGATTATTCATCAATAAAATTCTTCGCAGATGCCTTCCTATCTTCTTGATGGGGATATTTCTGAGCGCACTCTTCCTTTCTTTGAGATCAGGGATAATGTTGTTTATTTTGATACTCCAACTCGTTTTTTATGGCACAGCTTTACTCTATCCTTTGACAGCCAGGCATTCTTCCTCAACCCGCATCGGGAAAAGCATACAAAAGCTCGTATCTCTTGTAACCTATTTTATTCTGGGAAATTACGGAACTCTCTTGGGAGTAATCGATTTTCTCATGGGAAGGCGAATCACTAAATGGATCCCTGTAAAATCACATGAGTAAATCATCAATAACAGTGTGTATACTAATCGGTTCTCTGGAGCAAGGAGGAGCTCAGAGCATGGCTCTGCGTTTACTGGATAGTTTTCAAGCACAGGATTTGGATGTATATCTTCTTACCTTGGATCGCAATGTAGAGATACCAATTCACTCCCAACGAATCATACACCTGAGTCAAGCCAATGTACGCTGGGGAACCTTACGCAAGGTTTTTATGGTACCGTGGCAGTGGCTGAAACTGCAGCGAGTCCTAAAAAGACTCAACTGTCAGGTTCTAGTCAGTTTTATGGAGCGTGCCAATATCCTCAATATGCTTACATTAGGAAAATTTCTACGCATCATCTCAATTCGCACCCATCTGTCCATAGCTTTGAGAAATAAACCTTTTGTGAAACGAGGTCTTATCAGATTTTTCTATCCGCTTCTCCTTAGACGGGCAGATGTTATCAATTTTAATTCCAGGCAGGCAGCCAGTGATTTTCGTTCGCTGTTCGCCGTTGATGAGAGAAAGATATCCGTCATATACAATTATTGTGATCAAAAGAGTATTCAGTCCCTGGGCAGGAAACCATTGCCTCACGGCTATGAAACTCTATTTGAGAATAGGGTCGTGATTACATGCGGTCGTCTTATACCGATTAAAGGACACCGCTTTCTCCTCCAGGCATTCAAAGAAGTGCAAAAGCACCATCCAGAGGTTCGGCTAGCCATTCTGGGAGATGGTCCGCTTAAAGAACAACTTGTTGATTTAACTCATCAGTTGGGACTTGATGAGGCAGTCTGCTTTCCCGGGTATCAGGCTAACCCTTTCGCATGGGTGGCAAGGGCTACTCTCTTTGTCCTTCCATCCCTAATTGAAGGATTTCCCAACGCACTTTTAGAAGCCATGACCCTTGGTATTCCTGTTATTTCTACCGACTGCCCCAGCGGACCAAGAGAAATACTGACCAACAAATACCACTTTGATGAAAAGATTACAAAGATATATTATAGTCCGCATGGAATACTAATACCTCGCCTTGATCAGAAACTAAAAAGCGATATTTCATCACCTGAAAGTCCGTTGGTTTCAGCCATTATTAAGCTGCTTGAAGACGACAAGCTCAGAAAAAAATATGGACAGGCGGCTCAGGAAAGGACTAAAATGTTTTCATCTGAACATTGCCTTGACCAATGGAGAGCATTGATTCAATTTCCACAATAGAGAAGGATTTATAAAAAATGAAAATTACCTGTATGGGCGTAGGCTACGTAGGCTTGGTAACCGGTACCTGTTTGGCAAATGTCGGGCATGATATTGTCTGTTGTGATATGGATGAAAATAAAATAAAGCAATTGAATGAAGGAACTATTCCCTTCTACGAACCGGGATTAAAAGAATTAGTCTCAATCAACAAGCAAAGGGGGAAATTATGCTTTACCACAAACACAGAAGAGGCTATTCGGTTTGGAGAAGTAATTTTCAATTGTGTTGGTACTCCTGAAAAAGAAGAAGGTTCAGCTAATCTTGAATATGTTTTTTCTGTTGCTGAATCAGTAGGAAAACATGCTCAAGGGTATAATATTCTCGTTAACAAAAGCACTGTTCCTCCCGGAACAGCTAGGAAATGCGATGATATAATTAAACGAGTCAATCCTATTTCACAGGTAGAACTCGTTTCCAATCCGGAATTCTTAGCAGAAGGAAAAGCTGTTCACGACTTTACTCATCCCGATAAAATTGTTATTGGAGTCAAAACAGATAAAGCTTATTCTCTTCTGCGTAAAGTGTATACAGGAAGGATTAGGACATATATCCCTATCTTAGAAACAGATTGGGAGACAGCGGAGGTAATTAAATACGCCAATAATTCTTTTTTAGCTACAAAAATTAGTTTTATTAATGAAATTGCTAATATTTGTGACCAAGTAGGAGCAGATGTTAAAATTGTCGCTCAAGCAATGGGGCTTGATTACAGAATTAATTCTAAATTTCTCAATCCGGGCGTTGGTTATGGAGGAAGTTGTTTTCCCAAAGATGTACGGGCTTTAATTTATGCAGCCAGTGAACATGGTTATGATGCTTCTTTACTAAAACAAGTCGATTTGCTTAACGAAAAACAAAAGAAACTTTTAATTCAGAAGTTAGCCAGTAAATTTGGAGAAGATTTGTCTGGGAAAACAATTACAATATGGGGTTTAAGTTTCAAACCTCAAACAAGTGACATTAGGGAAGCCCCTTCTTTGATCTTAATTAAAGAATTATTAGAGAGGAGAGCTATACTTAAGGTTTATGATCCAATTGCCATGGAGGAAGCTAAGAAAATTTTTAAGAACCGAATAAATTACTGTGATTCTTTAGTTAGTTCTATAAAAGATAGTTCAGCCATTCTTCTATTAACAGAATGGGACGAATTTAGGAATATTAATTTTTCTGAATTAGGTCAGGAAATGAAAGAAAAAGTGGTTTTTGATGGAAGAAATATTTATGAACCTGAATTAATGAAAGAGGAAGGATTTGAATATTTTGGAGTGGGAAGGGAGTAAATGGAGGTTATTGACTAAATGTTAGACCATATAGAAAAGGATTATTTCCATAAAAGGCAAGGCAAAACAGCCAGTTTTTGGTCGAGGTTAGGAGGAAAACCGGATCTCAAGGACGCTCATGTCCTTGAGGTTGGATGTGGCTATGGTCAATTGTGCTTTGATATGGCTCTATCTGGAGCAAAAAAGGTTGTAGGGATAGATATCAACCCCAAGTGCATTGATTTTGCTAATGAGTATCTAACAATGTATTATCCGGAACTTAAGGATAAAATTGATTTTTCAAACACTGATTTAATGAGTTACAAAGAGCAAGATTGTTTTGACTATATAATTTCGGAAGATGCTTTTGAGCATATAATGAATCTGGAAGAAGAATTAGTTAAGATGTATAAATCGCTTAAGGTAAGGGGAAAGCTTTATACAGGTTTTGGTCCGCTTTACAGAAGCCCATACGGGGGACATAAAAGAATGAAAATGCCAATTCCGTGGGGACATTTAATTTTGCCGGAATCAATGCTAATAAAATGGGTGAGCATGCACAGGAAAGAGAAAATAAATTCAATACACGACCTAGGGCTTAATAAGATGTCACTTGCTGATTACAAAAGGTTATCCAATAAAAAAGGATGGACTATTCTTTATTTCAAAGTAAATCATGGCGACAGGTTAATGTCTAAAATATTCTCGTGGATCAGTAAAATCCCGTTCATGGAAGAATACTTCAGTCATGACCTTTATTATGTTTTAAGAAAGGATTTTTAAGAAATGGGGCTCAAAATAAGCGCTATAATTCCCACTTATAATAGACCTCAAGAGTTAACAAATTGCATCCAATCCATTTTGAACCAGTCAGTCAAACCTGATGAAATAATTATCATTGATGACGGTAACCTCAATGAGGTGCCTCTCAAAGCGGAGTGTGAGCAAAACGGGATTGAATTGAAATATATAAAAAAAGAGATCCCGGGAGTTACTCAGTCGCGAAACATGGGAGCTCGTCTCTCAACAGGAGACATTATTTTTCTTCTTGAAGACGACATTGTCTTATTTGATGATTTTTTTGAACAGATTATGAAAACTTACAAAAAGTATTCCAATAAGTCAGTTGGAGGAGTTGGTGGCGTCATTCACAATCTTGATTTTTCCAAAACCGAGAAAAAAATTCTGAGGTTCTTTTATCAGATATTTTTAATCGTGGGATTTCGTGAAGGAAAAATCCTTCGTTCCGGATTCAGTACGGATTATGGACAGACCAAATTCCCGCTAAAGGGGATTCACGAGGTTGATTTTCTGCCGGGTGGCGGAAGTGCCTTCCGAAAAGAAGTATTTGATTCTTTTCAGTTTTCAGAAAAATATCAAACACAAAGTGGGTATGGTCAAGGCGAGGATAAAGAATTCCCTTATCTAGTTTCGAAGCAGTATAGCTTGTTGATTAACACAAAAGCTCGTTTTTATCACTATCCGGCAAAGAAGATCGGATACAATAAATTTATCAAAGGAAAAGCATTTGTCTTATCCAGATACTTTCTATTCAAGGAGTGTGTCAAAAAAAGACAGATTGATTGGATTTACTACATCTATGCAGTGACCGGGTATGTTCTTATCAGAACATACATTTTGATATTATCAATGAAAAAAACGGAATATGATCGAGTTAGAGGCATACTTTCAGCAGTGAAAGAAATTCTCTTTAAACGAACAAGATTGAAGAGAATATTATAAGATGTATTTTTGAAGAGATAGAAATTGCTGGTGAAGAAAGTGATACCAAACCGGGCACTCCGTGGGTTCAGATACCTCAAGTCATTCAAGAGTTGATCTGCACTCCGAGACCTGAAGTTTAAGGATTATTAAAGATGGGACTCAAAATAAGCGTCGTAATTCCTACTTATAATAGACCCCATGATCTGGAAAATTGCATACAATCAATTTTGGACCAGTCAGTCAAACCTAATGAGATAATTGTCGTTGACGACGGCGACCTTCCTGGATTTCCTTTGTTAAACGAATGCAAGGATGCTGGCATTCGCTGTATTTTCCATAAAAAGAACATTAAAAAGAACATCCGAGGACCAGCAGCATCGAGAAATGCAGGGGTTAAACTCTCCTTCGGAGAGATAATATTTTTTTTAGATGATGATGTAAAACTATTCCCGGATTACATTGAAAAAATCTTAAACGTGTATGAACTTGATAAAGAAAATATTATAGGTGGTGTCGGGGGTTTTATCGCCAATCATAAACCATTGAAACTTGTCCATCGCCTGTTTCGCTTGTATGAGATAGCTTTTCTGCTCGCAGGATTACGTGAGGGAAGGGTGCTTATTTCGGGTTATTCCACAGATTTTGGCACTACAGGAAATTCTCCCCGGCATATTAGCAAAGTAGACTTTTTGTATGGATGTGCATCTTCTTTTAGAAAAAAGGTCTTCAATGAAACTTCCTTTTCTGAAGAATACCAGGACTACGGCAGAAGTGAGGATAAGGACTTTTCATATCAGGTTTCAAGAAAATACAGGCTTGTGATCAATCCGGATGCTAAGCTCTTTCACTATGCGGCCCCTAAGATTGGATACAACAAATGGAAATTAAGCCGTGATATTATCTTTGGGAAATATCGCTTTTTCAAAAATAATATAAAAAAAGGATGGTGGAGTTGGATTTTCTTTTACTATGCTCTCTCAGGATATATCTTAAAAAGGATCATCATGATGATCTTTTCTTTTGATATGAGTGAAGTGTATCGAGTAAAAGGAATTTTGTCAGCTTTAAGAGATGCTTTGTCAGGGAAAATAGATTAAAATGTTAAATTATTTTAAGAAGAAAGGTAATAATTAGCAAATAAGGATGGTTACAAATGAGAAAAATTAATGTTCTTCAGGTAACAAATCGTTTAAGTATTGGAGGGACAGAAAAGACCCTCCAACTTTACTCAGAGTATCTGAATAAAGAAATATTTAATGTAATAGTGTGCGGTTTATATGAGGGGGGTGTGAGAGGCGAACTCCTCAAAAAAAAGGGATTTGAGGTATATGTCGTTAAGGGAAACAGGAAAGAACTGATAAAGTTAATGAAGAAAAAAAATATCCATATTTTGCATGTTCATAGGCATGCAGCTTGTGACCCATTTGCAATAGAAGCTGCTCGTGATGCAGGAATACCAATCATAGTCGAAACTAATATTTTTGGAACACCCGATTTAAAACCCTCTGCAAAGTTTATCGATAAAATTTTTCTAGTAAGCAAAATGTGCGCAATAAGATATAAACAATGGCTAAAAATATCATGGAGAGAATTCTTTAGAAGACATGATGTATTATATAACCCTATTGACCTATCTCAGTTCAAAAATCATAAATTATCAACTAGTCAGATAAAGGAGATACGTAAGCAATATGGGATACCCGAAAATTCTTTCGTAATCGGTAGACATGGTCGTCCCAGCCCAAGCAAATGGGGAAATATATGTATTGAAATGATACCTCACCTTATAAAGTTAATTCCTAATGTTAAATATTTGGCATTGGGATTCCCACAGAAAAGGATGCAGAAAATTTATAAGATGGGATTAAGGGACTATTTTATTTTTTTAGAACCAACATCCGATACAAAAGAGGTAATTAAATTTTTATCCTTAATTGACGTATTCGTGCATTCTTCTACTCCTATCGCCGGAGAGTCTTTTGGACTTGTAATAGCTGAGGCAATGGCTTGCATGAAACCTGTTGTCTGTGATTCAACACCCCTTGCGGATAATGCTCAAGTTGAACTCATTGACTATAATAAGACTGGTTACATTGCAAATAATGCAAAGGCTTATGCAGAGGCTGTTGCAGACCTGCTTTTAGATAAACATAAAAGACAAAAAATGGGGAAAGCAGCTTATTTAAAAGTAAAAGAAAATTATGAAGTCAGGAAAAATGTACAGAAGATTGAAAGAATTTACCTTCAGCTATTGGGTTCTAAGGGTTTTCTAGTTGATTTAAACTTAATACAAAAGCGTAAAAGTATTTCTTGCCCACCAACTCAAGATGAAATAATTTTATTCGAGCAAGATTACAAACGCAGATTACGAACTTGTTGGGGAAAGCCAAAATATTTGCAAATTATCCTTTATGAGCGATTATTACAACACTATCAATTTTATAGACTTTTTGCTAAAATTATTCATGACTTAATTCCAACGATCAGGAAAATTGCTTCAAAAGGAATCAAGGCAACAAAATAAAATATAAACCGAAGTTTGACAGTTTGCGGAAAAGGCAAAGAAGACAGGGCAAGACAAATTTATCAATGAAAAAAACGGAATATGATCGAGTTAGAGGCATACTTTCAGCAGTGAAAGAAATTCTCTTTAAACGAACAAGATTGGAGAGGATATAATATGAAATGTATAACAGAACGCAAATTATTTTTTAAAAAAACCAATTATTGGTTTGCGGATGTCCCCTTTGATGTAGCGAATTGTGATGCTGCCTTTTTTTATGCTACAAAAAAAGATGTCACGATCAAGAATTTTCATAAAAAAGAATCCGCAACTCTGGTTATTGATCTTACAAAGGGACTTGATGCCATTTGGGCGGGGATGAAAAGGACGTGTCGTCAGGGTATCAAAAGGGGTCAGAGGGAGGGGATAAAGGTGGAACAAAACAAGCACCATCGTGAATTTTTACTCTTGTACCAGAAATTTTCTAAATCGAAGAATTTTTCTGGTTTTTCAGATCACATTAAAAATTATATGAGTCATAGTACACTTTTTACCGCCTCTTTGAATGAAGAATTATTAGCTGGTATGCTCATCATTGAAGACGAAAGACACTTGAGATGCCTCATAGGGGGTTCAAAGCGCTTGGAGGCAAATGAAGAGACGAGAGTTCTCATAGGGGCAGCAAACAGGCTAATTATCTGGGAGACCATTCAATATGCCCACAGGAAGGGGCTGGTTGAATTTGATTTTGGCGGATATTATGCAGGGAAAAATAAAAATGACCCCCGGAATGGTATTAATAGATTTAAGGAGACTTTCGGAGGTGTACTGCGAACATATTATAACTACACGAAATTTTATTCACTTATATATAGATTGGCAAAATCCGTTTTCTAATACTATATAAGTTATTTTTTTATATGGAGAAACAGTGCTCAAGCATGTATTTGATAGGACAGTAAGCAAACTTGCCGTGATTCGAAAATCCTTTTCTCCCAAAAAGATTATACTCAATTTCCATAACTTAAAAGATTTCAGATCAGTTGATTGTGAGAATGAATGTCCTGAGCTATGCGAAAACATCCTTGATGTGAAACTATTTGAAGATGAGATGAAATGGCTGAGTAGTTTTGCTGATTTTGTTCCCCTGAGCACACTATTGAATAATAATATCAAATCCGAGAAATGGTTGGTTGCTGTTACTTTTGATGATGGATATGCCAGTAATCTATCCTACGGACTTCCAATATGCAAAAAACTCAATATTCCCATGCACTGGTTTATTACCACCCAATTTGTTACAGAACCCCAAAATCTTCCATGGTGGGACCTTCTCTTGCATATTGCAAAGAAATGGAATTCTTTGCTTGAATTTGATGGATTACAAGAACATTATTCATTCAAACTAGGATATCGCACAGAAAAATCAAGGTTTTTTTATCTGCTGTCGGATCGTTTCAAGAACTTATCTTCCCTGAGAAGAGATGAACTAATTAAAAATCTACGTAAAGCAGTCGAACCGCATCTGGAGTTGCCCGAAAATGAGATGGCGCGAGTATCTGATATTACAGATGCAAGCCGTTCTCCCCTGCTCCGATTGGGCGCGCATTCACACTCTCATGCCAATCTAGCTTTATGTTCTGACAAGAAACTTGATAGAGAAGTGAAAGAGGGACGCCGTCTATTGCAAGAGTGGAGTGGTCAGAAAATAACCAGGTTTGCCTATCCTTTCGGGAAAAGAAAATATCTTGACAAAAGGTGCCCACAAGCTGTTTTAAATGCAGGATTCCATGGTGCACTGACCACTGAGATGGATTATGTAGATAGGGATTGTGATAATTTCATGATTCCCCGGCTTGGCGTTGATGGTCGATGGAATCTAACCACCTTTCAGGCAAGGGTATTAGCAGCAGACATAATTTCTCACATAAAATCAAATAAATAAAATTTTATTCTGAATTGAAGAGGATATAAGATAAAATTGATTTCATTTAAAAGTAATAAGATAATTATCATTCTTAATTCTTTATTCTTTAATGCCGGGGTTGAGAGACGAACGTTAGAGCTAATGATTTATTTGAGAGAAAAAGGTTATGACGTGGAGGTTTGTGTACTCCGGAGATTTATTAGAGAAAGAGTGGAAGCGTATCAGTCAAAGGGATTCGTAGTACACTTCATTCCCGTATATTATAGCACGAAATCTCAAAAAATTCGGGTTTCCATGAAGAATTTTTATAAATTTCATAAATTTCTTCTTGCTAAAAAATACGGTGTTATTTTATGCGTTCAACCTATATCACACTATTTTGGCAGGCTGGCAAGTTTTCCACCTATGGGCAGAAGAATAGTGGCAATGGAACGCGGAGGAGTTATCCACAAACGATCTCTTAAACAGAGGTTTTTGGATTGGTTATGTTCAAAATGGACCTATAAAATTGTCTGTGTTTCAACTTATTTGCAAGACGATCTTATAAAAACATCAGGCGTAAATCCTCAGAAAGTAATCGTTATAGAAGACGGGATTCCTGAAGAATCTGTACAGGATCCACAAAATAAACTGCGAGAAAGAATCGCTAGTCGTTTTGTTTTTGGAAACATGGGGATGCTAATCCCCACAAAGCGACAGAGTGTTCTGATTAAAGCCTTCTCCATGATTTTGGGAGTGCATCCGAACTGTGTTCTCATTATCGTAGGAGGTGGTAAAGACGAGCGAAAACTGAAGGAACTGGTTGAGCAACTGAAACTGGAAGATAGTGTAATATTTACAGGACATCAGCAGTATCCGCATGATTTTTACAACCTGTTTGATGCGTTTGTGTTTCCTTCCATTAGCGAGGGACTTGGTAATGTTTATATAGAAGCATGGTTTCACTCACTTCCGATTATCTGCGCAGATATCAGACCAATGAATGATTACATTAAAGATAATTATAATGGACTGCTTTTTGAGGCGGACAACGCGGAAGACCTTGCCGGGAAAATGAAACAGCTTATTGAAAGGAAAGAATTAATAATTAAGCTAGGTCAAAATGGGCGTGAGACAGCCAAAAAATTCGACTTTAATACTCAGCTCAGAAAACTCGAAGCTGTATTGGCGCTTGATTAACATTTCGGAAATTATTTCAATTTTCTGTATCGCTTTATTAAGTTTGAAGCGGATTTATATAAGCTTATAATATTCCTGTGAGATCTCTGTAAAAATCTAACCTTTATGATATTCAAAGGAATCGCTTGTGAATATCTTTCAAGTCTCGGGTTAAAGATACCGTCTTTAATAAATGCTTCCTCGTTAAACCACTTACAATCATTATACCAAGTCCAGCATCCATGTTTCTGATATAGGCTTTTTATGTTTTCAGCTAATTTTTTATCAGTATCTAGAGTTATATAGTCATAATGCCATTTGAATATGTATTCCGTCATTAATTTAAACGATTTGTTGCTGGCATAATTTGTAAACCATAAATTGAAATTATGTTTTTTTTGCACTGCGCTTACTGCCCTATATACTTGTATATGATCCTCGTTTCCGTATTCACCCCACGGATTATGCGTAAATACATTCCTGTAGTTTGCTAGCTTATCTGTCAATCTGTCAACTAATAGGTCATAGTTATCTTTGTACTTTTTAGAGGCTATAGGATTATTATATATCTTGATTCCAAATTTGGTGAGTACTGGATTGACAAAAGATGTAGCATTGCGAATATCTATTTCTTCAAGACCAAAGAAAGAGATGTTTTTCAAAGGATATTCGGACAGCATTGTCTTCCTCCCTGTAGTCAGAATAGGATTTAAAGAAGAGGGGGAAAAGCACGCCACAACTTCGTCCACATCTTTCAGTATTGAACTGAACCATAAAATTTCATCATCCGGGTGCGCTGAAATAATAATGGATTTTTCAAAAACTTTACTCAGAGACATCTAAGACAACTCTCTTTCTCTTCATCTGCGAATTGTAGCACTTAATATCCCTTGATTCAAACGACTAAAGACAGTGGCATGAATCCCAATACGACGATTTACCCATACTGCCATGAGAATGCCTCGCAGAATGATACTTATACCTGTTGCAATTGCCGCGCCTTCAATTCCCCAGATTGGAATAAAGATGGAATTTAATATTAAATTGGCTACAGCCGATAGCGCTGTGGCTTTGGCAGTATCTCGTTCATGACCTGTCATATTGAGCAGTTCCGAACCTGAACCCATTCCAGCTGCCACTAGCCACGAGCCACAGAGAATAGCAAGAGGTAATACACTGGGAGCAAATTCCTTACCAAAAATAAATGGTACTATCCGAAAACCAAAAATAATCAGTCCAAAAGCAAAAGAAAATGACAAAACAAAAACGACTCTGACGCTAATAGTAATCATGCGTTGTAGTTTTTGCATATTTCCTTCTGTGTAAAACTTGGAAATAGTTGGGCCAATCGCCATCTCAACTGCTATTAGAATCAAAACTACAAGTTCTGACCCGCGCTGAGCAACACGATATAGACCAACATCCTCAGTCCCTCTTAATGCACCTAGCATAAGAATATCTATTTTGTCGTGAATAATTACCACGCCGCAAGTAAAAAGTAGAGGTAAGGCGCTTTTTATCCATAATTTGGTTTCATATACGGGAGTTGCAGTTTTAGTGTTAAGGGAAAGATTTTTTCTTAATAAGAACCATCCAACTATAAAGGCAATTCCAAAGGATATTACGTACATACTCATGGCTTTTGGAACTGTAAAATCTTTGCGTAGCCACAGATAGGATGCTCCCAGCAAAGCGAGGAACAGATACGGATGAATAACTCGCATTGACAATTGGCTAATGACAACCTTTCGAAGGCCGCGCAGTGCGGCCGCCTGTAAGCGGACAAAAGACTGCAATGGCAAGGCAATCATAGCAATCCAGAATGTAATTAAGTCGTATTGCCCCAAATGGTCTTTAAATACCCACGTAGCAGTTGCGGCAAATAAACCTAATCCGACGGAAAGCATAAAGGTTGTTTGGGCAGACCATCGTAAGAGCCCACGGATCAAACCCCAATTTTTTTTTGTTCTATTAGCTGCTACTTCACGCACAATGAGTGTTGGCAAACCAAAGGAAGCTAAGATGAGAAGCACCTGAAGAATCGCCATGACATAGGCGTAGGTACCAAAACCTTCAACACCTAACAACCTGGCCAGAAACACACTGACGAGCATGGATAAAGCAATATTACTTACCAAAAGAATAAATGTGCCTGACACCCCTCGAGCTAGATGCGCCTTGAGACTATCAGGTTTATATCTTCCAAACAAGGTAATCATTGTCTCTTCCTTAAAACAAAGTGCGCTGCATTTTCAAATAACCTAATTTCCCATTTAGAGTGATATTTTTTACCTCGAATTTCTAATACTTCGAAACCTAACTTTTCTATATCTTTCTTTTGTTTAAAAATATCTTTGTAATAAAGATATACAGTTCCAAATGGAGAATGTTCAATCCAATATTTTCTAAAAATATTCCCCCTTAATGTATTTTCAATAAGCACCTTCATTTTCCATGAGTTTAAAGGCAGTTTAAAAGGATTATGCGTAGAAAAAATAAGGATTCCATCTTTTTTTAGAACCCTGCGCATTTCTTTAATGCACTGAAATCTTTTGCGTTCTGAAGCAATGCAATCTAATCCATTAAAAGAGAAAAGAATATAATCAAATGCATTCTCTTTGTATTTTAACTCTGAAGCATTCATTACGTTAAATAGAATATTCGGGTACTTTTTTTTAGCAAAACCTATCATTTTTTTAGAATAATCAATACCCACAACATCATGCCCCATTTTTGCTAATGGAACGGTTGTTCTTCCGGTGCCACAACCAATATCCAATACCTTGCCTTTCTTCTTAAAGTACTTCTTAATCAAAACGTTTTCTACATTGGTTAGTCCATATACATTATATTCCTTTTCAACAGATTGTTTTGTAGAAAATGTTTTGAGATTTAATTTGTCTATTTTTAGAACTCTGGACATTACATTTTTCCTAATCAACTTCTGTGTTTGGTCATGGTAAGGTATTCTCCAGATGATTGCCATGGGTCCAGTCAGTCCACGCCACATTTTTCCCCGGTTTATCGGGGAATGGGGCTGGAAAAGATTCGTCATAGGCATGGTTGATGACAAACAGCATCCACATATCGTTTCCCTCGGCAAGATATTCTGCAACATCGTAAAGCCACTTGAATGCACGAAGCAAAGCCTTGTCTTCCCAGTTCCAAACAGGATAGCCACATCTTGATAGAATCACAGCCTGGGCCACAGCCCCCTGTAGGGCAGTATAGACATAATTATTTTTAGGAGGCGGCCACTGAAATGACCCGCAACGTCTCTGGTCATCCGGCAGGACGCCGTCAATGGAATGTCCATTCTTAATAGCTCCTTTGGGATTAATGCCCACCGGACTTAAGGGCTTAGCCTGCCAGGAGCAGTCCTTGTACTTAAAATCCGCATATATACTTCTATTTCCGAGCCAGCCTTCAAATATTTTTGCGCAGTTTTTCACTTCTTCCATGTCTTCAAGATAGACGGCCACAGTCAACCGACTCGCTCCAGCCAGCGTTCCCCAGTTATTGGGTCGATGTTCGTGAGTGGACCGCAGAGTCTTCCCGCTTTTAAAACGATAGGAAAGACAGTCCCGAAGCCAGCCCCTAAAACGCAATTTTTCTTCTTCGGGCAGACCGACAAGGTCAGCTGCAAGGACATAGGCTATAAGCTGCTTTCCCAACGCCAGAGCAGTACCGCCACGTTCGGTGCCAATTATCATCATGCAGGCAGAGACAACCTCTTTCCGATACCGCTCTTCTCCTGTTTTGGCATAAACCAATGCCTTAGCCATGATTTGCACATTTGCTCTGCTGTGCTGCTTGTCTAACGCCAAGAAAGAAACGGGTTCGGAGGCAGCTTTTTTGAGCCTGTTCCAAGCAGACCCTGAAGTGGGACATTTGGTCAGCCTTTCGGAACTGACCCATATACCCACGGGCAGAGATATACGGCGAGGGAGTTGTTCGGCATTACCATTGCTCTTATACGATCCAAACAAAACAAAACAAAACAAAAGGGCAATACTCGCGACTGCTCTATCCCCTTTCATCTACTTAGCTATCCTAACTGTGTTGATTTTTTGACTACCAAAGAAAACTAACGACTAACTATTCCGCTACCACTTGGGAATTGAATAAATATACGGCAAATCCGTATAGTTATACACGTCTTCCGGCCGCTTGAGAGTATGGTCGAAAAATTCCAACAAAAATCCGATGGTGACCCCGACAATCAAACCAAGCAAAAGACCAAGCGGAATCACTTTCTTTTTATCGGGAAAGATAGGCGCAGCAAGAAACTTGGGCTTACTTAAAATACCAACATTAAACAGAGTATCTACCTTGGTATTGGTGGCAATGTTAATCTCCTCTAAGCGCTTGGCAAAGGTTTTATATGACTCTGCCAAGAAACCGATCTCCCGGCTAATCCTATCACTTTTTATTGTATTTTTATACAACTCCACATTGCGTTTTTCCAGATTGCGCAATTTTCTTTCCATGACAGCAATGCTCTCTTCAACTCCTTGCAGTTGTGCTTTTTGAGCATCAATATAACGCTGGACTTCTGCCTTCAAAGATACATAGACATCCTGTACCTCCTTCTCTATGCGCTGAACTTTCGGGCTTTCAGGAGTATAAGTCATTAAGATATTTTGCTTTTGCATTATCAAGTCATGAAGCCTTTTTCCAAAATCACCTATTTCAAGATTATCCACCGAAGTAAAAAAATTAATGTCTTGTGATCCTTGCATCTCTTGAGCATCAATCTGCTGTTGAACTTCTGCATTTAAGGATTTATAGATATCCTGAATCCCTTCCTCCGTGTGCTGAACTTTTGGACTTTCAGGGGTATAATTCTTTAGAAGATCGTGTCTTTGTAGCATTAAAGCATAAAGTTTTTTCTCAAAATCTCCTATTTTAATGTCATCCACCGAAGCGAAAGAATTAATGTCTTGTGAGCTCAGAGAATCTTGAATATGCTGAATATACGCTCCCTTTTCAGTGCGTTTATTTTTTAAATCCATAATCACTTTTTCTAAATTTTCCTGAATTAGCAGGTTAGATTGTATCTGTCGTTTCGGATCTGAAAGACTGCCCTGCTCTGCCAATTGAACTAATTTATCCTCTTGCTTCTTGAGTTCCTCATTAAATCTATGAACCTGTTCATAGAGGAAAGATTGAGCTTCTTTTGGATTATACAGTTCGGTTCTGTAATTAAGATATTCCTGAAGGTAAGTCTGCAAGATATGTTCTGCTTTTTCAGGATCCTGCCATATAAAACTGGTCTTGATGACACTCGACTTTGGAGCTAGCTCAATAGAGAGATTCTCCTCTATCTTATCGACCAGCTGGCGGAATGCTTTCTCCGAAAAACGCTCGTTTTTAAAAAAGTTACCTTCCTTTTGTAATTGCTTGACAGTCCTTTCGGCCACAGAATAAGAGGTAAGTATCTGCATCTCAGAAAACAAATCCTCCTCGCTTACCTGGGTCATCTTTGACTCTGCATCATCCACGCTTACCTGGCTCTTAAGCGGACGACTGGTTTTGACCAATATTGAACCGGTAGAAACGAATATGGGAGGCCAGAAAAAGACAATTAAGAAAGCGGCAACAACGAATATCACCATAGTACAGAGAATTATATTCTTTCTAATAAATAACGTGGTGACAAATTCACGAATATAATCTTGAGTCTTAATCATAACTCATCCCTCATTATTAGTTTATATCTTCGTTAGGTCCAATCCAATCCACAGAATCACCAATTCCGAAACCCCAACCATTGAATAGGGTAATATCTGAGATCTGCCGCATAAGCTGCGCAAGACTCGATATACGTGTCTTAGATACAAAGACAATATCTCCCGGTTTTAAATAGAAAAATGAACCGCAGCGTTTGAGTTGAGTAATATCTTTCAGATTGAGACTCCTAGCCACCCACCTCTTCTCGTGTGCCCTGAAGATAACCACGTTTTCAAGCTCAGCATTCGTAGTGTGACCACCTGCCAGGGTAAGAGCTTGGAAGACAGCAATTGGTTTATCTATTTTATATGCCCCAGGACGCACAATTTCACCAACAAGATAGATCACAGAGCCTGACTGTTCGTGGAGAAATAGGCTCACATCCAAACCAGGCAGATACTTTTTATAATGTTCCTGAAGCATTGCTCTTACTTCTTGGATAGTCTTTTTAGCCACCAGGTAATCCCCGATCAACGGAAATGTAGCATAGCCATCAGGACGCACAGTAGTAAGTTTACTGAGACCTCGCGTCGAGGTTTTTAGGTCTCGCTGTAATTGATCAATCCGAGCGTTGAAACCCGGCACTGTCACATAGATTTCAGGATCTTGAAGGATAGAACTATAGCGTTTTTTTAGTTCTTCTCCTAACTCAGAAGGGGTCTTTCCCAACACATTAACCTTTCCAAGATAGGGAAGAACAATTGTTCCATTAGGCAAGACTTCCTGAGTTTCATTCAGTTCAGGCAGGTCAACAAACTTGACGCTTATTGTGTGATATAGGGTAATGGGAAATTTCTCCACTTTTGTTCTTCTAATCTGATATAGGACATCCAGCACATCGCCAGGAGAGACAAGATATTCGGAGAAAAGACCCAATTCTGAAGGGTAGTCACCTTGATCAAAGGAAAAGGTAGTCTTTCCAAGAGACACTTCGCAGTCTCTCTGAATGGGTTTAGAAGTAGAACACCCCTGAATGAACACAAGAAGCAAGACCATCCCCGCACCTAAAGTCAATATATGCGTTATTAGACACCTCGCTCTACCTACCTGCCCGGCTCTAATTCTTACTGCTTTTGCCATCTAAAATCCTCCATTCCCATAAAAAACGACCTTCACCGTTTGGAAATAAAACGGTAAAAAGCTCTTGGTACATAATGCTTTCGTTTGTTAAGAACAATACCTATGTGTTGCGCACCGGATTGCCTAAGTTTTTCCTGAGCAAGCTGAATTACCTCCCATTTTGTCTTTTCGCATTTCACCACCAACAAAAATCCGTCTACGGCAGATGCGATATTGCTCACTTCTGAAGAGGCGAGCAAGGACTTTCCGTCAATGAGCACAAAATCAAAATTTTTCTTAAATATTTCTAGATTTTTCTTCAATCTTTCATCAGACAGAGACACATTTTCTTCGCCGGCAGGTAGAATATAGAGTTGCTTATAGCCTGTGGGGACGATGGCCTCCTCAGCAGAAACAGTATCATTCAGAATGTCTTGAAGCCCCGGCTCGTTGGGAACGCCAAAAAGTCGGTGGATATAAGGGGAGCGTCACTGTTACTGTCAATCAGCAACACATTCCGTCTCCCATACACCGAAAGTCCAAAGGCTGCGTTTACTACAGCAGTGGTTTTCCCCTCCATGGAAAAGCAACTGGTGTAATAGAGAGTAATTAAATCTCGATCCATTCCCATGAGATTGCCCTCAATGACTGAGAGTTCTTTTAAATTTGAACCTAACTGTTTTTCTGCCTTTTTAGAAAGACGCGGTATGTCTGTCTCGGACATTGAATCTCGTTTAGCGATGAGTTTCTCTAAAAGTTCTCCGACCTGAACCTTGGATTTTTTGACCTGCTTTTTCGATTCGGATTTCTCTTGGCGCTCAGGTTCTTTTTCTACCCCCCGAAGAAATTGATCTTTAAAGGAATCTCCTTGCTCGGGACGTCTCTGTTTCTCTTCCGAAGGACGGGAAGATAGGAATTTTTCGGCATAGGAACTGGATTGAGAAACATCCTCTCTTATTTTCCCTGAAGCACTTTCCTTATCTTTTTGTTTCTTACCGGAAGAGTCCTGTTTATCGTCGTCGTGCACCCATGGATTAATAGCCATCGATCTCTTAACTCCTGTAATTCAGTGTCCGTTCGCTGTCGAACTCGTAATGATAACACATTTTCTCTTTTCCATCAATGGGATAATAATAGTCGCCACCATGACTGTCTCTGAGCAGTCTCATTAGAAGAAGGCTCGCTCTGAATGGTGGTAAAATCGGGCAATCCCTTTTCAGCATGAGAAACATCTTCTTTTTCTTCTTTCTTTCTTTCTTTTTGAGCCACTTCGTCTCTTTCCCTGAGAAAAGTTCTAATCTCTTTTTCAAGCCCCAGAGAGGAGACGGCCTCTGTAACAATGCTTTGATCAATGACTTTCCGCTCTTGTGATACGCCAATAACCAGAGAGGCATCGCAGATGTTATTAATAAGCCGAGGCGTACCTTTGCTTTTTCGGTGAATGAGGTCTATTGTCTCGTCTGGAAAATAAGGACTTCCCAATGCTCCTGACTCAAGAAGCCTGTAATAGATATATTCTTTGGTCTCTGCCAGGCTAAAAGGCTTGAGATAATACCGTCGACGAATTCGTTGATCAAGTGCCTCTAGACGAGGGTTTTTTAAAACTTTTGGGAAAGAAAGAAAAGAAGAGTGGGCAAAGAAGAAAAACTGAAAGGGGTAAAACCCGTCACAATTGTAATTAGAGAGCATTCTTATTTTAATGAGAGTGGAGATTTGATAATGCTGAGCCTCATCCAGTATAATAGGTAAATAGCTCTGGTTATCTTTTTGCTGATCCAGATATTGAAAGAGCTGAGTTTGAAGAAAATCTTCGTCATTGCTCTGCGGGGTCAATTTCAATTTGTAGAGAATCTGTTCCAGCAACTCTTTATAGCTGACGACCGGAGTCGATACGTTGAGAACGAACTGATCATTCTTTTTCAGTTCCTTTAAAAGTCGAAGGCAGAGCAAGGTCTTCCCCATCCCATACTCCCCCAGGATCAAAAGAAACGGTTCTCTTTCTTTAATTCCGGATAACAGATAGCGAAGCGCACCCTTGTGCTTTTCAGACTCAAAGAATACGGAAGGCGTTGGTTGCCCCGGAAAAGCCTTTGAGGTCATGTGATAAAAGCTTTCGTACATAAATTACCGCTCTCCACATTACATAACTTCGTCAAGGATACATTATGCTTTGACATATGTCAAGATAGCGTGCTGGCTGGGCACATAGGTAACACTTTTCGTTTAAGATTCTCATTGTGATTCTCAATATATCTCATAGGTGTTAAATAATCAAGCGCCTGATGAGAGCGATTAAAATTATACTCAATCAGCCAATTTGTTACAGTTGGACTAAATTCATCGCAATCAAAACCTCGCTTGTCATTTTAATTGACCTGTGTAATTGACTTTGATAATATACATTAGTCTTTTATCAAAACATACGGGGTGTAGCGCAGCTTGGTTTAGCGCGCCTGCCTTGGGAGCAGGAGGTCGGAGGTTCGAATCCTCTCACCCCGACCAACTATAAGTTCTATTGACAACGAACTTGGAGTTTAATATCCTTGTGTGTATACGAAAAAGTTAGAGGAGGTCTAAAATGACAGAAGAGAAGAAAGTAGAACAAGTAACAATTGAGCCTGAAGTAGAAATGAACAAAAAAGATGTTGAAGAAGGTAAAGCACTGGCTGTTATCAGTTATTTCTGGCTGATAAGCTTGATTGTTCTTCTTGTTAAGAAGGATAATGAATTTGTTTTGTTTCATGCAAGACAAGGATTGGTGTTGGCAATATTAGCTACGGTTTTTTCCCTAATCCCAATAATTGGATGGCTCCTGAATATAGTTGTTATTATATTTGCAGTAGTTGGTATTGTAAAAGCGCTTGCCGGTGAAGTTTGGAAGATGCCTTTTCTTGGCGATTTTGCACAGAAAATAAATTTCTGACTTATCAGGCTGCTAAATGGAGTATAAATGGTGATGAGCAGCAACTTAATTCTATCGTTTCAACATTCAGGGTGGGTTGGAAGAATAATTGTTCTTTTGTTGTTTGCAATTTCTATAATAGCCTGGGCTATAATCATCATAAAATTTGGGGCAATTAGAAAAGCAGAGAGAGCATCTAAGCAATTCTTAAGAATATTCAGAAACTCTTCCCATGGAAATGTGTTTAATCTCTCAATTAAGAATGGCGAAGAGCACAGGTTTTCTCCTGTATTCCAGGTCTATAAACAAGGGTGTGAGAAAGTTAATTTTATTGGGGAAGATATTAGTGCCTCAGATTTAAAATACATAGAGAGGACGCTGTTAAGTTCAGTCAGTGATTCATTCTTCAAGCTCGAGAGATCTTTAGGATTTCTTGCAACAACTGCAGGAGTCAGTCCTTTTATAGGACTTTTAGGTACTGTATGGGGAATACTTAACGTTTTCCTGCAGGTCAGTTTGCAGGGAACTGCAAGTATTGGAACTGTTGCTCCGGGAGTTGCTGAGGCACTGATAACAACTGTAGCAGGACTGGTAGTAGCAATCCCTGCTTTGGTTGCATACAATTTCTTCTCAAACCAGTTGAGAGTGTTATCAATAGAAACAGATAATTTCGTAGGAGAATTCCTTTCTCTTGCAGAAAGGAAATTAGTCAGGACACAGAACCTATGAAAAGCAGATTATATTCATACACTCCGATCAGCCAGATAAATATTACAAGTCTTGTTGATGTCACGATGGTTCTTCTGATTGTTTTTATTTTGATTACTCCAATTATGCTTCACGGAATCAATGTTCAGCTTCCGCAAGCATCATCTGAAAGAATGAATGTTTCAAAGGATGCCATTACAATCAGCATATCAAGACAGGGTAACTTGTATCTGGATAATGCCAGAGTAACCGATGAATCATTAAAAAAACGGCTTAAAATAATTGTAGAATCCACTCAAAATGCATGCGTAATAATTAAAGCTGATAAATTCGTTAAGTATAAAGAAGTAGTTAAAGTCCTTGATGTAGTAAAAAAATTAGGCATCTCAAGAATTGGGCTTCCAACAAGAATTCATAATATTCGCCGTTAAATATGAAAAAGGCTTTTTTAATATCTCTGAGTGTTCACACGAGCATTCTTTTATTAGTAGTTCTTGTTGCAATTGTAAAACAGCGGACATCGAGATTTGAAATCCCGCAATTCGTTCAATTAATTCCGGATATAATAGAACAAGTTGAAAAACCTGTTAAACCCTCAAAGCAGCCAACCACACAAAGACTTAAAAAGACACCTGATACGAGCAAACTGAGGGCAAAGATACTCACACGGCTTAAAACTATGGATACAGCTGATTCAGTAAAACCAGTAGAATCTCTACAGCCCGTAAGCAAAGAAGATGTGCATATAAGCGCCGGAAAATTTCCTTATCTGTGGTATTTGACTGTAATAAAAACTAAGTTATCAAATGCATGGGTGCCGCCGAGTGAATATATAATATCAAAAGAAGGAGTATCTGTTACAGTTTGCTTTACTGTTAATAAGAACGGAATTATGAGCAATGTGAAGATAAAACATTCTTCCGGTATGAAATTGCTTGATAATTCGGCGCTAGATGCTGTAAAGTCAGTAGGAACTCTACCTGCTCTTCCCTCAGAATGGAGAGAAGAATATTTAAATGTTAGCATTATTTTTAAAACATTATGAAAATTAAAAATTTAGTCTTTACGCTTATCTATCTGTCTATTTTTTGTTCTAATCCATGTTCTTCTTCAGAAGTTCAATTAAGTATATCTAAAGAATCTACAAAAAAAGTAAATCTGTTTATTGAGGCTTTCGCTGTTGAGGGGGACAAGCCTGATACAGAATTAGAGAAAGCAATTTATAACGATTTGTCAAGACACCTGAAGTACTCCGGGCATTTTTTCATACAAAAACTAGTTTCAAAGGACACAGAATTAGTCATTAAAGGCTCTTATAAAACAAAAAAAAAGAAACTTGTTCTTATAACAAAGATATATTCTCCATCAGCAAATCAGGAAATATTTGCCAAAAAATATCAAGGACTACTCTCTCAGTACGGTCTGTCAATAAAAACTATTGCCAACGATATTATGGAAAAGATTACTGGAGAAAAAAGCCTTGTATTCTCAAAGATTGCCTATACTTCTGATAAGGCAAGGACAAAACAAATCTATGTAATAGATTATGATGGAGAAAACAGAGAGCAAATTACTTTCGGAAATTATAATAACATTGAACCTAGCTGGTTCCCTGATTCCGCTAAGATCGCATACACTTCATATAAAAGTGGATATCCCGGAATATTTACCTGCAATTTAAAGAATCACAGGAAAGAAGCTTTAGCTTTAGTTCGCTATCCGGGCGTTAATGCAGCCTCTGCTGTCTCAAATGACGGCAAAAATATTGCCTTAATACTCAGTAAAGACGGAAATCCTGAATTATATAAAGTTTCCCTGCCTGATTTGCTTCTTAAGCGGCTAACAGCTTCTCGAGCAGTAGAATCAAGTCCAACATGGTCTTATGATAACCAAAAAATAGCCTTTGTCTCGGATCGCACAGGAACCCCTCAAATATACATACATTACCTAGCTGATAATAAGACAATCAGACTCACATTTGAAGGATCATATAACACAGACCCGTCTTGGTCTCCGGTTTCTAATAAGATCGCTTATGCATCGATGAAGAATGGGAATTTTCAAATCTATGTGGTTAATCTGGATGTTTATAAAGTTTCACAGTTAACATATGAACCGCAGCATCATGAAAATCCTTCTTGGGCTCCTGATGGGAGACATATTGTTTGCAGTGTTACAAAGAATTTCAGATCATATCTGGAAGTAATGGATGTTGTAACAGGAGAGAAATATAGGTTAACTTCTCTGGAAGACAATGCTTTAGAACCTGCATGGTCAAGATGAATTTCAGAAGAAATACAATAACGAAATTCGCAATTTTAGTATCCTTACTCCTGGGCTTCTGCAGTTCAAATCCAGTCTATTCTGCTCCAAGAAAATATAAATCTGCAATACTTATGGAAGCAGAAACGGGAAAGATACTTTTTGGAAGAAGTATGCACAAGAGATTGCCTCCTGCTTCTATGGTTAAGATGATGCTTGCCCTTATAGTTATGGAAAAGGTTAAACATGGCGAGATTAGTCTAAATGATAAAGTAAAAGTATCAAGACATGCGAGCATGATAGGTGGCTCACAGGTATATTTGAAGGAGGGAGAAGTTTTTACACTAAGGGATATGATGAAAGCTGTTATGATAAAATCCGCGTGTGACGGGGCTGTTGCAGTTGCAGAGCACATAAGCGGTAGCACCAAACAATTTCTTGTATTAACGAATAAGAGAGCGTCTGAACTTAAAATGAATGATACTATATTCAAAACTACAAACGGGCTTCCAAAAGTCCAGAATGGTCATAGCGGAGATATGTCCTCTGTCTATGACATGGCGATTCTGGCAAGAGAATTGGTTAAATATCCAACAGTCCTTGAATGGACCAATACAAAAACGGACACATTTAGGAATGGAAAGTTTATTTTAACCAATACGAACAAGCTTCTTAAAACATTTCCTGAGCTTGACGGGTTGAAAACAGGTTATTACCGAAAAGCAGGCTGGAACTTCACTGCTACTGCAAAAAAAAACGACATGAGGCTTATTTCTGTAGTTATGGGCTGTCCTACAAAAAAAGCCCGGTTTGATAAGACAAAAGAAATTCTGGATATGGGCTTTAAAAATTATACGAAATTGTATCTGGTGAAAGAAGGAGATGTTGTTTTTGAAAATATTCCAATCATAATGGGAAACAAAAATTACATTAATGGTATTAGCAATAAAGATATAACGCTGGTTATAAAAAAAAGTGACGAGAAAAAGATTGTTAAGCAAAAAATCCTGTTTGATAAAATACAGGCACCTGTTGAAAAGGAACAGAGAATTGGATGTATACTGATAAAGCTAAACAAGAAAATAATAGCTAAAACAAGTATAGTTGCAAACGAGAAAGTTAATCAAATCAGTAAATTCAGATGGTTTGTGAAGAGAATATATTTTTCAATGTAACATGGAGGGCTGATGTGAAGAATACTCATGCGTTAGATTTAGAGAAACATGTTCTGGAAAATGGAATGACAGTGATTACATGTAAAAAAGAAGATATTTCGGTAGTTTCCAGCTATATTCTCGTAAAATCCGGAAGTATTACAGAAGCAGAGTTTATGGGATCAGGAGTGTCTCATTATATTGAGCATATGTTGTTCAAAGGCACAAAAAAAAGAAAAGTAGGAGAAATCTCCCGTCAAATAAGAGGTCTGGGAGGACTACTTAATGCCTATACAACATATGACCGAACAGTTTACCATGTTACTGTGCCTTCTAAATTTCTTGATAAAACACTGGAAATTCAGGCAGATGCTATCATGAACTCCTCATTTGACCCCTTAGAATGCAAAAAAGAAAGTCAGGTTATTCTTAAAGAAATAAATATGTGTATGGACGAACCAGAAACTTACCTACAGCAACTGGCATGGGAAACAATGTATAAGACTCATCCCTACAAGGAGCCAATAATAGGTCATAGAGAATTGTTTGAGAACTTATCAAGAGAGGATTTAATCGCATATTATAAAAGAATGTATGTTCCAAATAACATGATACTCGTCATTGCAGGAGATATTACTCATGAAAGCGCGCTAAAGGGGGCAGGTAAAGCATTTAAGGATTTTAAAAGAAGATCTATAAATCCAATAATTATTCCCGAAGAGCCAAAACAGCTTAATAAAAGAATTTTGCATACGGAAAAAGATGTAAATATACCTCGTATGTATATGTGTTTTCATACCCCGGGGATTATTCATTCTGACGCTTATGCTCTTGATGTGCTTTCAATAATGCTGGGGCATGGACGCAGTTCACTTTTATACAAAGCTCTTATTGAGACAAAACAATTAGTTGCTTCCGTAGAAAGCTTTTTGCATACACCAAGAGATACAGGAGTTTTTGGCATAACTTGCGTTCTAGCTGAAGAAAATATTAAAAAAACAATTAAAGAAACCAGAAAACAAATAGAGCTCACTAAAGAAGACGGTGTCTCTCAAAAAGATCTTTTCAAGGCAAAAAAAATGGTTATTTTTGATCATTATTGTCATATTGAAACAGCAGACAGCATAGCAGGAAGTCTTGCAGTAAATGAGTTTCTAGCAAGCGATATGTATTTCTCCGAAAAATATGTGGAAGAAATAAATAAAATCACACTGGAAGACATTCAAAGAGTTGCTAAAAATTATCTTATAGAAAACAATATGTCCATAATCACATTAAAGCAAAAAGCGTCTGCAACGACAAGCACAGCGAAAAAGTCTGCAAAAAAGCAGAATATAAAAACCAAAAAAATCAATGGCATAACTGTTGTAGCAATAGAAAAACACACCACCCCGATTATTTCTGTTTGCGCATTATTTAAAGGCGGCATCAGATACGAAAACAACGGCAACAATGGTATTTGTAATCTGATGCAGTGCGTAATGCAAAAAGGAACAAAAAACAGGAATGCATTTCAAATTGCAGAGGAATTTGAAATGACAGGCGGAGACTTAGCTGGATTTTCGGGAGATAACAGCTTCGGATTTTCAATGGATATATTGAAAGAAAACTTTGTGCACGGATTGGATATTTTTGCTGATATAATAATTAACCCAATATTTTTACCAGACCAGATAAAAAAGGAAAGATATATTGTTCTGTCTGAAATCAAAGCAAGAAAAGATGAGATAATCAGTCTTGGTATGGACGCAATGCGTCAAACCATCTATAAAAAACATCCATACAGGCTTCAAAACTTGGGCACTGAAAAGTCTCTCTCTAATATAAACAGGTTAAGTCTGGCAAGTTTTCATAGAACTATGTGTTTGCCGAAAAATACATACATTACTGTTGTAGGGAATATGGAATGCAACAGAATTTTTGATTCTATCAGCAAATACTTTAATAAATTTAATGCAAAATGCTTTATCCCGGAGATAAATATAACTGAGCCGATACAGCAGAAACAGAGAGAGGAAGAAAAGAAAAAGCAAGGCGAACAGGCTCTGATTATGATAGGATTTCCGACTATTTTAACCAATGATCCACACAGATACACATTTGATGTATTAACTACAATCCTGTCTGACCTTGGATCAAGACTGTTTATGAATATAAGAGAAAAGAGAGGATTGGCATATTATGTCGGAGCCTTTTCCTGGACAGGGTTTGATCCTGGGATGTATGTATTTTATGCGGGAACAATTTTGCAAAAAATTGCGGAAGCTAAACAGGCATTGTTTGAAGAAATTCAATTGCTTAAAGATGCTTTTGTCAGCGATGCTGAATTGAAACTTGCTAAAAATAATCTTATAGGCAAACATAGTATTGTACATCAATCAAATAAAGCACTTTGTTTTTCTATCGCTATGAGCGAGTTCTATGGATTGGGGTATAAGAATTTCTATGAATATGAACGCAGGATAAAGTCCGTAACTAAGGAAAACATAAGAGAGATTGCGCAAAGGTATTTCAGAGAAAGCGCATCTTCAATAGTTATTGTTAAGCCATAACTCTTTATGCAATTCAGGAGATACTCTATTGTCAACATATGATTATGAGTCTCAATCGCGACATGTCTTTACGGTAAGTGAGCTTACTTCAAATATAAAGAACATGCTGGAGGAGAGTTTTCCAAGTGTGTGGATAGAAGGGGAAATATCAAATTGTAGAATGCCTTCTTCAGGTCACATTTATTTTACATTGAAGGATGAACAATCTCAGCTTAATGCGGTGTTCTTCAGAGGATCTAACCTGAAGACAAAGTTCAGGATAGAGGATGGCTTGAAGGTGCTGGCTCTTGGAAATATAAGTGTATATCAGCGCAGGGGAAATTATCAGCTCATTGTGGGGCTTCTTCAGCCTCAAGGCATTGGAGAGCTTCAGCTCGCTTTTGAACAGTTTAAAAAAAAACTGCAAAAAGAGGGTTTTTTTGCTCCTGAACATAAAAAGCCAATTCCTTTGTTTCCAAGAAGGATTGGGATTGTAACCTCCCCAACAGGTGCTGCAATCAAAGACATTCTTAATGTTATTAACAGGCGTTTTAGTCAAGTAGAGATTCTCATTAATCCTGTCAAGGTTCAAGGAGAAGGGGCTGGGGAAGAAATAGCTGATGCGATAGATGAGTTCAATGAGATGGGGGACATGGAGGTTCTGATTGTTGGAAGAGGCGGCGGGTCTATGGAGGATCTGTGGGCATTTAATGAGGAGATTGTTGCAAGAGCAATATATAATTCAAAGATTCCTGTTATTTCAGCAGTTGGTCATGAGATAGATTTTGTGATAAGTGATTTTGTTGCAGATCTGCGTGCACCGACTCCATCTGTAGCAGCTGAACTTGTTGTTGGCGAGATGGAGCAAATCACTCAAAAAATTAGAGATTTTCAAACGAGGATTGTTACAGCCCTTACAAATAATTTAAGTCTAAAGAAAGAGAAATTTCTCAGTTTACTATCTTCCTATGCCTTAACACATCCCGAAGAAAGGTTAGTTCAATATAAACAGGAGATTGACGATTTTTCCGAAAGGATGGACAGAACCTGTTCTCATATATTAGAGCTTGCTACACAGAGGATGACCAATCTTTTAGGAAAGCTAAATATGCTTAGCCCTCTTGCAACCCTTTCAAGAGGATACAGTTACACCCTGAAATTACCTCAGAGAACATTAATTACTGATACTCGTAAAGTAAAACCTCATGATAAGGTAGAAGTCAAGCTTGCAAAAGGCGCAATGATTTGCGAGGTAGAGACGTTGCATTGCAACGTCTCTACAAGGGATAAAGAACACGATAATATTTAACCAGATCCTTTACGCTTAATTGTCCGCAGGCAACAGGTTGGTCAATAAATCCATATGTAAGACAGGATCCAAATAGAAATCCAGCCAGTCTGGACACCGCACCCAAATGGCCCATTGACATAACGGATATCTTTATTTTCTTCCAGTTGGAGCAAAAATCCAGTAATCTCCTTACTTCTTCCATATTGTTTGCCATCGTTGCGATTTTTAGAATATCGCATTCCAACTCACATGCTTTTTCTGCCTGATTTTTTAAGTAAGGCAATGTAGGTGTCTTCTCAAAATTGTGGTAAGAAAAAATTATCTTTTTGTCCCGTGTTTTGGCAAGTTCTATCACCTTAGAATTTATGCGGTTCGAACTGATCTCAATATCTACTAAATCTGTTTCTGAAATAGCTTCCCTGAAAATATCAAGACGTCTGTCATCAGCTATTTTCGCCATGCCTCCCTCGTTTGAGGAACGTATAGTAAGAATAACAGGTAATTTAACTTCTTTCTTTAATTGTCTTATAATAGAGCTTACTTTTACTCCGGTATGATAACAGCGTTCTAGCATATCAACACGAAGCTCCAAGATATCTGCGCCAAGCCGTTGCGCCGATCGAGCAGTTTCTGCAGAAGCCTTATTAAGCACTGCTACAACATATGGTCTAGTTCCTAAATTTTTAAGCAATATTCTATCTCCGGTTTTTTCCAAGCAGTGCCCTAACCTTTAGTGGAAGGCTCCAGATATCAATGAATCCCTTTGCGGATTTGTGGTCAAATGTATCTTTAGCGGTGTAAGTGGCAAGGTTTTCACTGTACAGGGAGAACTTTGACTTTCTTCCTACAACCGTGCATGTGCCTTTGTAAAGTTTTATCTTTACTGTTCCAGTTACATTCTCCTGTGTTTTATTAACAAATTCATCCAGAGCTTCTTTTAATGAAGAATGCCATAGTCCATAGTATATTATTTCTGCGTATTTCTGAGAGATTATTTCCTTAAAATGCATGGTTTCTCTGTCAAGAACCAGTTCTTCAAGAGCGTTATGAGCATTATGAAGAATAACTGCTGCAGGAGCTTCATATATCTCTCTGGACTTAATTCCTACAAGCCGATTCTCAACCATATCTATTCTGCCAACACCGTTTTGGGCGCCAAATTGATTTAATTTTTCTATTAAATTTATACCGTTGATAGTCTTCCCATTCAGTTTCGTTGGCATGCCTGACTCAAAGCATATCTCTACATATTCCGGATTATTTGGGGCTTTTAGTGGAGATGTCGTGATCTGATATGCGTCTTCAGGAGGTTCGTCCCATGGATTTTCAAGCACCCCGCACTCAATCGCTACTCCCCAGAGATTTCTGTCAATGCTGTAAGGACTTTTCTTTGTAACGTCGACGGGAATTTTATGCTTTATCGCATAATCTATCTCTTCTTCCCTTGATTTAAGTTTCCATTCTCTTAACGGTGCAATTACTTCTATGTTCGGATTTAAAGCTGCAAAGGTTGCTTCAAATCTCACCTGATCATTGCCTTTGCCGGTACATCCATGTACTACTGCATCAGCTTTTTCCTTCTTTACAATCTCCAAAAGTCTTTTTGCGATAAGAGGACGGCCAAGCGCAGTGGCTAATGGATACTTATTCTCGTATAATGCGCATGCTTTCAGAGAAGGAAATACATAATCTCTAACAAATTCTTCCCGCAAATCTTCAATATATATCTTAGAGGCGCCTGTTTTTATTGCCTTTTCTTTAAGAGGTTCTAAGTACTCACCTTGGCCAAGATCTGAGGTATATGCAATAATCTCAGCATCGTATTTATTCTTTAGCCAGTGAATTATAATGGAAGTGTCAAGTCCTCCTGAATATGCAATCACAATTTTTTTCATAGGATATTTCTCCCTTAGTTAATTTTTTAAAAGAAGGTTTAAGATAGCCTTCTGAACATGCAGCCTGTTTTCCGCTTCATCGAATACAATCGAATTTGGGCTGTCTATTATTTCGTCTGTTATTTCTTCACCTCTATGCGCAGGCAGGCAATGCATAACGAGGACATCAGAATTTGCATTTGAGAGAAGCTTTTTATTTACTTGAAACGTCTGAAACGCCTTACTTCGCATTTCTTTTTCTAATTCCTGCCCCATACTTGCCCATGCATCAGTGTAAACAATATCAGCGTTCTTGACCGTCTCTTCCGGGCTGTTGGAAATAAACTGGTTTTTGGTTGTTATATCTTGGGAAGGCGCATATCCTTTGGGGCATGCGATTTTAAGTATCATACCTGTTTTCTCAGCGCCATATATCCATGAATTACACACATTGTTTCCATCGCCTATATAAGCAACCTTAATGCCTTCCAATCTGCCTTTTTTCTCAAGTATGGTGAACATATCAGTGAGTATTTGACATGGATGCAGGAGATCAGTAAGCGCATTAATTACAGGAATACTAGCAAATTTTGCCAGATCAATGACATTCTGATGCGAAAAACTGCGCACAACAATACCGTCTACCCAGCGCTCGAGATTTTTAGCTACATCCTGAACCGTTTCTCTATCTCCTATCTTTTCCCCTATCAAGCGTTCATAAACTGCATGTCCTCCGAGCTGGTATATGCCCACTTCAAAGGTCATTCTTGTTCTAAGAGAAGGTTTTTCAAAAAGCATGGCTATAGTTTTTCCAGCCAGTAGGTGATTGTGGCTTTTACCCTGCTTTTGTTCTTTCTTTAATTGTGCCGCAAGCTTGAAGATTTTATAAATCTCTTGTTCCGATAAATCCTTTATTGATATCAAGTCTTTTTTCATCTTAAAATGTCCTTTCTGCTATCTATATACTTTTTTTCTATGCGCAATTCTGAGAATTAATACAGAATCGTCAAATATACTATATATGATTCTATAATCTCCTACTCTGAGGCGATGCAATCCTTTGAATTCTCCCGTTAACAACTTGCCTGCATATGGATTTTGAGTCAGTGTGGTTTCTAGTTTATCAATTATTCTAGAAACCATTGGTTTGCTTATTTTCTTTAAATCATGAGAAACGGAACTCTTGTATCTGATTTTATATGTCAAGTTTTGCTCTCATTTCTTTTGAAGAAATTATCTCATCATCCTTATTTTTCATTCGATCCAGAGCTATCTGATAGTCGGCAAATTCAGAAAGATATTTTTCAAGAGCTTTTCTTACAATATATGTTTTAGGTCTTTCAAGATCGCTGGCAATTTTATCAATTGCACTTACAATTCCTTCAGGTAGTCTTAATGAAACCATTGTGTTCATATTATCACCTCTATATTATCTTTAATGCAAGTATATCATTGCATTACATGTATGTCAATGCTTTATCCAATATATTCACAGCTTTATCAATCTCCTTTTCAGATACAATAAGAGGAGGAAGAAAACGCAGGACATTGCCCGAAGCGCAGTTTACCAAAAGTCCTGCTTTTTGACATTTTGCAACAATCTCTTTGCATTCAAAGTCCAGCTCAACTCCAATCATTAAACCGATACCGCGAACCTGTTTAATGAAACAATGCTTTTTTTTGAGCGCTTCAAGTTTATTTTTGAAGTAATCCCCCATTTCCAAAGCATGTTGAGATAAATTATCTCTAAGTATGATTTTTAGTGTTGTTAATGCAGCAGCACTGCATAGAGGATTGCCACCGAATGTTGAGCCATGATCTCCCGGCCCAAAGCCTAAACTTGTTTTGTCTTTGGCGATCAAGGCTCCAATAGGCAGTCCGCCTCCCAAACTTTTTGCCAGTGTCATTATATCCGGTTCTACATTATAGTGCTCATAAGCGAATAGTTTTCCTGTTCTCCCGAGCCCGCATTGCACCTCATCAAATATTAAAAGAATTTTTTTCTCGTCACAAAGTTTTCTTAACTCAATTATAAAATCTTTTTTTGCTATATGAATACCACTTTCTCCCTGAACAGGCTCAATCATAATTGCACAAGTTCTATCGCCGATACACTTCTTAACGCTTCCTATATCATTAAAGACAGCATGTTTAAATCCAGCTGGCAGGGGACTAATACCTTTCTGATATTTTGCATTATCTGTTGCTGTAATAGTTGCCAAGGTTCTCCCGTGAAAGGATCCTGTCATTGTGATTATTTCGAATATTTCCGGTTTTGTTGATTTTCTTGCAAGTTTTATAGCGGCTTCATTTGCTTCCGCCCCGCTATTACAGAAGAAGCACTTGCCCTTTAAAGAGTGTTTAATGAGTAATTCTGCAAGCTCTGCCTGTTGTTTAATATTATAAAGATTTGATACATGAATCAATGCGGATACTTGGCTTTTAACAGCTTCCACAATTTCAGGATGGCAATGCCCTAACGCATTAACTGCAATCCCTGCAAGAAAGTCCAGATACTTTTTCCCGTCAACATCCCAGACATACATCCCTTTCCCTTTCACAAGGGCAATGGAACGCTCACCATAAGTGTTTATTATATATTTTTTACTTAATTTTTGAATTTCAGAAGTCTTCATAATAATTAAAAATTAGTTTTTAATAAGCTCCGTTCCTATGCCTTTATCAGTAAATATTTCCAATAACAAGGAATGCAGAATTCTTCCGTCAATAATGTGCGATTTTCTAACACCTGCTTCCAATGCTTTCTCGCATGCGTGTATCTTTGGTATCATTCCTCCCGTAATCACGCCTCTTTTTTTAAGGACTTCTATTTCAGATACCTTGAGCGTAGACATTATTGATTCAGGGTCAGATTTATCCTTTAATATGCCGGGAACATCTGTTAATAAAACCAGTTTCTCTGCTCCAAGCGCTGCCGCAATTTCTGAGGCAACAGTGTCAGCATTTATATTGTAGGTTTCTCCATTTTCATCAAGTCCAAGAGGCGCTATTACAGGGATGACGCCTTGATTACAGAGCTCATTTAATTTTTCGGGCTGTATTTTTGTGATTTGTCCTACAAACCCCAGATCCTTATTTGCTTTCAGTTTAGTTGCGGTAATAAAAGATGCGGATTTTCCATTAATGCCAAGAGCGTTCCCTCCTGATTCATTAATTAGAAAAACAATTTCCTTATTTACTTTGTCAAAAAGCACTTGCTCTACAATTTGAATTGTTTCTTTATCAGTAACACGCAATCCATCCACAAATTGAGATTTCTTTCCTATTTCCTTAAGTGCTTCAGTTATAGCATTTCCACCGCCGTGAATAATAATTGGGTTCATTCCGACATATCGCATAAACACAATATCCTGCATAACGGCTTTTTTTGTTTTTTCATGTTCCATCGCGCTTCCGCCATATTTTATCACTACTTTTTTCCCATGGAACTTTTTGATATATGGTAGTGCCTCTATGAGCACCTTTGCTTTTTCAATCAGTTTTTCCATAATTAATTCAACTTCTCATGTGTGGTAATGCGCATTTATTTTTACATATTCTTCTGACATATCACAAGTATACGCGGTTGAACTGTAATCTCCGACATTTAAATTGATTGTTATTGTAATTTCTTTTTCTTTCAATATTTTGTGCAGTCTTTCCGGAGAGAAGTTTGTGCTTATACTATTTCGAACTATTGATTCAGAGTTAATTGCAATATCAATTTTCCCGGGCTTAATCTTTATGCGCGCTGAACCTAAACTAGAGAGGATTCTTCCCCAGTTAGGGTCGCATCCGTTAAGGGCTGTTTTTACCAAATTGGAATCAGCTACTGCTTTAGCTGCGCGTCTGGCATCCTTTACGCTTCTTGCGCCTTTAATCTGTACTTCAACTAGTTTTGTTGCGCCTTCACCATCAGCAGCAATCTTTTTTGTAAGATATGTGCATATATAATTCAGCGCATCAGTAAATTTCTTATATTCAGGTGTATTGAATTTAATTCTTTTATTTCTCGCCAGACCATTTGCCATAATAATAACCGTATCGTTAGGACTCATATCTCCATCTACTGTCAGCATATTAAATGTAGTATTTACACATTCTCTCAAAGCTGTGAATAATTCTTCGTATTCTATGCAGGCATCTGTGGTTATAAATGCAAGCAGTGTCGCCATATTAGGAGCAATCATTCCCGAGCCCTTAGCAATTGCGCCGATTTTTATATCATCCTTTATTCTGCCTTTAATCTCTGTATCTACGGCAATTTCCTTTATAGCAGTATCAGTTGTAAGAATGGCTTCAGCGGCATCTTTAGAGCCGTCCACAGCAAGTTTACCGGAGATATCTTTAATGCCTTTTTTGATTTTATTTATGGGAAGCGGAACTCCAATTATTCCGGTGGATGCTACAAGCACTCCTTGATTATCTATGTCCAGACATTTTGCAGTGTATTCAGACATTTCTAAAGCACTGTCTCTTCCTGCAACGCCATTGCATGCATTAGCATTGCCGCTATTAGCTATAATTGCCTGAGATTCTTTTCTGTGCAGTTTTTTTAGATCAAGCAAAACATGTGCAGATTTAACCTGATTGGTTGTAAACAAACCTGCAGTCACAGCAGGTTTATCTGAAAATATAAGAGCAAGGTCTTTTTTGGATGATTTTATTCCACAACACAGCCCAGCTGCTTTAAATCCATGAGGAGCTGTAATGCCGCCTTTTATTATCTTCACAGAATTGTCCTTATGGAAACACCGGTGTAAAATTTAAGCCGGCGGTTTCTTCAAGTCCGCATACTATGTTCATATTCTGCACAGCCTGACCACTGGCACCCTTTACTAAATTGTCAATGGCAGAGATAATGATAATTTGGTTTGCCTCTTTGTTTGGAAAAATACCTATGTCACAGTAATTTGAGCCATAAACATGTTTAGTCTGAGGAGCTGTGCCTTCAGGTAATATTCGAATAAAAGGACTCTCTTTGTAGAAGTCTTTATACATATCAAAAATATTGGCAATAGACTCATTATTTTGCACAGAAACATATGTTGTACTCAAGATGCCGCGCGTTACAGGGATCAAGTGTGGCGCAAAGGTAATTTGTACAGTGCTTGGTTCAGAGTCGGTAAGTTCCTGAATCATTTCCGGCAGGTGTCTGTGCGTGTTTATATTATAAGGAGTAATGTTTTCATTTACTTCTGGAAATAGGTTTTTCAGACTCAAGCTTCTTCCCGCTCCGGAAGCACCGCTTTTCGAGTCTATAATAATGCAACCTGTTTTTACCAATTTATTTGAGACGAGCGGTTTAAGAGCAAGGATTGCGCCTGTTGGATAACAACCCGGATTAGCGATGAGTTTTGCCTTCTTAATACCAGCCTTATATATCTCAGGAAGTCCGTATACTGCTTCCTTTAGCAGTTCAGGATGGGTATGCTTGGTTTTATACCATTTCTCATATATACCAGCATCTTTAAGCCGAAAATCCGCGCTCAGATCAATAACAATCTTTCCCAACTTCAAAAATTGGTCAGTCAAGTCTAAACCGGAACAGTGTGGAAGCGCCATAAAAATAACATCAGCCTTTTTTGCAACCTGTTCAGGATTTTTTAGGGTATTACATGGCAAATCTATCTGACCATATATATGTGGAAATGCTTCACTGATATTTAATAAAGACTCTCCCTTTCTCATCAATGATGTAATCTCTACATCAGGATGATTCAGGAGGATTCGTATTAGTTCAACTCCTGTATAACCGGTTGCACCAACAATCGCTACTTTTATCATATTCAACCTCTCAATATTTTGGAAGTTTTATTCTATATGCATATGCAGAGTATGTCAATGCAAAGCCCTTACCTTATCATGCTTACCATTTGTTTGAATTTGTCCGTACCTGCTTCTCTTAACAACTCAAACATTGCCATTTCTGTAGAGACGGGGATTGCGCCTGCTTGAGCCATTCTCTCAAAACCAGTTTCTCTATTATTTTCGGTTCTAGATGATATAGCGTCTTTTACAAAAAAAACAGAATAGTTTAATTTTAGTCCGTTTAAAGCTGTTTGTGTTATGCAAACGTGGGATTCTATCCCGCACAGTATTATGTTGTCTCTTTTCAGTTCCTTCAGCTTTCTTGAAAAATCACTGTTTTCAAAACAGCTAAAGCATATTTTTTCTATGGGCTGCCATGGTGTTATTAAATCTTTTATTTTGGGAATGGTTGGGCCTAATCCCTTTGGATATTGTTCGGTTACTACAATCGGGATATTAAGTATTTCGGCAGATTTTATTAATGTAATAGCATTGCCTACAACAGTGCGAGAGTCGAATATTTTAGGAATAATCCTTTCCTGCATATCAACAACAACAAGAACGCTGTCTTGTATGGAAAGATTTTTCATATCATCATCTCCCTTTACTTATTTGAGTATTTTTGATTATAGCAGAGGTTATTTTATCTTACAACCAGTAGTCATCGGATAAAAGTAGGGGCGAAACTGTGTTTTCGCCCTTTATTGTACGATTTTTATTATTAATCGGGCGATTACATAGAATCGCCCCTACAATGTTGATTATTCTCTAAATTTTATTCAATTTGTGCAGAACAAAAAGTTCACTGGTTCTGAAATTCGCACAATGAATAATAAAATCTGTGTTAATTCATTGATTAGGAAATTGAATTTTTAAAGATCCTCGTACTTAAAGGGCTTTCTTATAGCTTCATTAATTATTGAAGCTATATCGGGATTTAATGACATCAAAGCATCTGTATTTTTCCAAATGTGAGGAATTGAAATATGCGTTGGAAGTATTATCCCTGAAAGTTGTTTCCAATAAATTTTAAATTCATCAATAGAATTAATTTTATTTCTATTAAGTTTTTTTAAAAATGATTGTGGATCACTTTCCATCCATTCAAAAATATTTTTCACAGCTTTTTTAAAATCATCAATCCATGGCCCCAAACTGCTAGATCTTATATAAATTAAATTCATAGATGAAGGTACTGTCTGAATTATTTTCTCACATATTATATCGCCACACCTTTTAAACATTTTTTCATTTAATACTTCATCTGTTACCCGTTTTCTAATTCTTTTGACTTCTAGAAAAAATGTTTCATTTTGATAGCAAATCTGAAAATCAGGATTGCATCGAATAGAAACATCTGGTTCATAAATTACTTTGCAATTAGTATCACTAAAAATAAATCCAATATATAATTCAATTCCAACATCCCTTTTATCCTCAATTTCTTTATTAGTTTTTAGTTTTTTTATAATTTTCTTTTCATTTTGAATTACGAATTCTTTGAAAGAATCGAATTTCCCCCATTCGAGTATTCTAGAACGAAGATGAGGATCAAATGAAAATTCCTCAATTATTTTTATTAAGCTATTTGGAAGCATAAAATATTTTACTTTCTCATACCTAACATTCAAACTCACTTATCTTTGACCAAGCCCGAAAGGCGCGAAAAAAAGGCAGGTGTAGTGCATTGTTATAAGTTTTTTAATTTATGACCAAAACTCTTGAAAGAACAACCGATTTCTTTCTTCTAATTTCTCCTTATATATCTTCAAATTTCTAGTTCTACTTTCCCATAAATAATCATTTTTTGGTATCTCTGTAACAAAATCTGATAAATCTTTAATTGACTTAAAATTATTTAACGTTTCGTCAATCACCACATCAAGTTGATAATCAAATGGGGGTTTTGTTAATAGAATTAATTTTAAGTATTCTATCTCCTCTTTGCCTGGTTTTTTGTTTTTTGCTTCATTATATAAGGCGACACATGTTTGTTTAGAAGATTGAAATAAGGGTTTTATTATCATTTATACCCAACAATTATCATAAGATACTCTTTATTCTAAATATTATTGTATGCAAAAGTTAGCTTTTTCAAAGCACTATTTTATCAATACTTTCAAGTTCTCCATGACTGTAGCGAGTTTGTGATGGGCACAGGTCATTGAGAACGCACTTGGAACAGATGGGTTTTCTTGCCTGACATGTTTTTCTGCCATGTGATATTAGTAAAAACGCAAATTGCGCCCATTTATCTTTTGGGACGATATTCATAAGGTCTTTTTCTATTTTTTCAGGCTTATCATTCTTCGTTAAACCCAATCTCTGCGATAACCTTTTTACATGAGTATCAACCACAATGCCTTCAATTACTCCATATGCACTTGTAAGCACTACATTTGCTGTTTTTCTTGCAACTCCGGGAAGAAGTAGAATCTCATTCATTGTGTTTGGAACCTGTCCGTCAAATTTCTCTATAAGCATCTTACAGCTATTTTTTATATTTTTTGCCTTATTCCTGAAGAAACCTGTTTGTCTTATATCTTTTTCTAATTCAGAAAGTTCTGCGTCAGCATAATCCTCTACAGACTTGTATTTTTTAAATAAATCTTTAGTTACTTTATTTACCATTTTATCCGTACATTGCGCAGAGAGTATTGTTGACACAAGAAGCTGGATAGGATTTCTGTAATGCAGAGCAATCTTTGGGTTGTGGTATTTTTTTATCAGCCTGGAAATTATAAGGTGGATATGTTTTCTTTTGCCTGTTTCCAATAATCCTTGAACTCCTCGTATTTTTGAGTTGTCTTTTGTTTGAGGGTTTGCGGCAGGAGAGACTTCATAGCTAAAAATGCTGTCTTTGCCTTTGGAAATATATATGACTCTCCCGTGAATTTACTATCCTTAGGCATCAGAACTATTAATAAAACAAGCAGCACGCCTACAATGCACGCACCTTTAATAAAACCAAATAAAATCCCTCCTACATGGTCAAGCCATTTTAGAGGAGATTTTTTAACCAGCTTATTACAGAAATGTCCCAATATTAGAATAGCTCCGGCAGTAAGAGCAAAAAGCACTATAAAGCATAACGCCTTTATCAATGCTGAATCACCCGTCTTTTCCCTTAGCAGTTCAACTAAAAACACATAGAAATGACTGGCAACAATATATCCAAGAATAATAGCAGCCAGATTTATAACGGTTTTGAAAAAACCTCTAATTCCGCTCCATATAGTTACTACTCCCAGAATTAAAATTATTATGATATCCAGAGCGTTAAATGTCATTATAATTCCCCGCGTTTTTCCATGGATTTAGCTAATGTTGCCTGGTCTGTATACTCAATATTTCCGCCGACAGGAATACCTCTGGCAATTCTGGTCACTTTAACTTCTAACGGCTTTAATATCTTCCCGAGATACATTGCTGTAGCTTCGCCTTCTGTATTAGGATTTGTTGCTAATATAACTTCCTTGACACCAGCAGAGGATATTCTTTCAATAAGTCCTTCTATCCTCAAGTCATCAGGGCACATCCCGTCAAGCGGAGATATAGCGCCCATTAATACATGATATGTTCCTTTATATGTTCCTGTTTTTTCTATGGCATTTATATCCTTTGGTTCTTCAACAACACATATTATGCTCTTGTCTCTACCTGGATTTGTGCAGATTGCACAGTGCTCCCCTTCTGACAAATTATTGCATATAGAGCAATACCTTATTTTTTCCTTTATATCTATAATAGCTTGCGCAAGTTCCCTAGCTTCTTCTTTAGATGTTTTCATTAGATGAAATGCTAATTTTTGGGCACTTCTTGGTCCAACACCGGGAAACTTTCCTAATTCCTTAACTAGTTTCTCAAGAGATTCTGTATAAAACACGCTTTCTCCTCTATGCCATAAGTCCGGGTATATTCATGCCGCCTGTTAATTTACCCATTTCCTCTGAAGCCATTTCCTTAGATTTACGCAGTCCTTCGTTAATAGCTGCGACAACCAAGTTTTCAAGCATCTCTATATCGTCAGGATCTACTACTTCCTTCTCAATTTTAATACTGGTTATTTCCTGATTTCCATTAGCTATTACTGTAACCATGCCGCCGCCAGCAGCAGCTTCTACTGTTTTATCCGCCATTTCTGCTTGTATTTTAGCCATATCCTTCTGCATTTTCTGTGCTTGTTTAAGAAATTTACCTATTCCTGCCATTTTATGTCTCCTTCTTTTTTTTGCTGATTTTAACTACTTTAGCTCCAAATTTTTCCATTACAGTTTCGACTGCCGGATTGTTTAATATTGTTTTATTCTGTTCGTTCTGTTCTTCAATTTGCTGATTTTTAACGCTCTCATTGTTTTTGAATTTATGGTTATCTTTTTCCACAGGTACGCACCTTACTGTCATATTATGCCCCAATACCTCTAATAATATCTCTTCAATAAATTTTCTCTCAGCTTCAACCTTTTCCAAAAACAATCTGGCATTTGGTCCAAATCCAATTTCCAACGTACTCATTTTTAGGTTTATAGGAGCTCCCTCCGATAAAAAGACTCCCAATATCATTTTTTGTTTTTTTAATGTGGAGATTATTTTTAACCACTTTTGTTTTACAATATCTATTGTTAAATCCTGTTGTTCTTGTTCGGGCATTTGTTCTTCATGCGGATGTGAAACCGGTTCTGCTTGAGCTGGTTTCTCTTGAACTGGTTTCTGCTGTTGAAGAGGACGGGAAATTGGCTCTGGAGAAGGCTCGGAAATAGAGTACACGCTTCCTGTCCCCAATTTTTTTTCTAATTCCGTTAATTTTTCTACAATTTCTCCCAACATAACAGGAGACATAGTATTAATTATTTTAATCATCGCAATTTCAAGAAAAGCTCTGGGGGTTCTTGTCGTTCTTATGTTCTTTTCAAGAGAAGAAGTAATCTCAAGTATCTGCCACAGCCGTCCTTTTTGAAACCTGTTTGCTTGATTTACCAATGTCTCTTTTGTATCCTGAGACACATCCACCAGACTTTCTCCCTGCTTACCAAGACTAATGAAAAACAAGTTCCGGAAATAGTTAATGAGCCCGTTTGCCACTTGTCCTATATCTCTTCCTTCGTTTACTAATTTATCAATCAGTATTAATAATTTAACAACATCCTTACGCAATATATTTTCAGCAAACTGAAAATATATGTCCTGGCTGACTAAGCCCAAAAGACTGTTTACAGTATCTACGGTAATTCCCTTATCGGGAGAGAAGGAAATTAATTGATCCAGCACACTCTGAGCATCCCGTATACTGCCATCTGCGTTTTTTGCTATTAAAAACAGGGCTTCATCGGTTACTTTGATTTTCTCGGATTTAACCATATGCTTCAGGTGTTCTACTAAGTCTTGTGTTTGTATTCTTTTAAATGAAAAGTGCTGACAGCGGGACAGAATAGTTAAAGGAATCTTATGAGGTTCTGTTGTTGCAAATATAAATTTAACATGTTCTGATGGTTCTTCTAATGTCTTAAGCAACGCATTAAACGCTTCAGGTGTGAGCATATGAACTTCATCTATTATGTAAACCCTGTATCTTCCCTGAGACGGCGTATATCTGACATTATCGCGTAAACTTCTAATTTCATCAATTCCTCTGTTAGATGCCCCGTCTATTTCAAGAACATCAATATTATTTCCTTCTGCGATTTCAAGACATATGCTGCATTTGTTACAGGGGATTGCCTCTTTTACTTGATGACAATTAAGTACTTTAGCAAGTATTCTTGCTGTAGATGTTTTGCCAATACCTCTTGGTCCGCTAAAGAGATAAGCATGTGCCAGATGACCTGATGTTACAGCATTTGTTAAAGTCCTGGTTACATGTTCTTGTCCAATAACCTCAGAGAATTTACTTGGTCTCCATCTTCTTGCAAGCACTAAATACGACACGAAAAAACCTCCTTAATACATATAAACTCTGTCGCACACCATCCTTCGATCCCGCCCTTTGGCTAGTTATTCAACAACCAGCTCCAGCTAGATATACCCACAACACCCAAAAGCATTCACTTACCGCTGCTCCCTTCCGGGCCTGACGGGATTTGCAAGCTTTTGCCGCATGGGATCCAGCTCTCATCACTACTTGTTTAACACTCTTCCAAAAAACACATTGACCTCAAGAAGGAATTCAACCCTGCTGTAGCGGATTGCAGGTCTCTCCAAGTTTAACTCGGAAATCAGGGCACCGCTATCTCCCCATCTAGTGCGACAGAATTGAAATATCCTATAACTCTAATTATTTTAGCGCATTTGATATAGAGTAGCAAGATTCTTTTTTGCCTCGGAATGTGCAGGATAAATACGCAGAGTTTTTATCCATAATTCTCCGGCCTTTGGATAATTCTTTTGCTTGTAATATGTTAGGCCTAATCTGTTGTACGTGTCTGCCAGATACAAGCGGGCTTTTGTATAAGAAGGATTTAAGGTTAGTGCTTTTTGAAACTGTGTAGCGGCTGTATGAAACTGCTGTTTTTCTAAATATACAGCCCCCATGTTAAAATAGGCAGTAGAATAGGTTGGTGCGATTTCAACTGCTTTCTTGAAATGCAGCAGGGCATTGTCGTGCTTTCTCTCTGCTGCATACGCATTGCCAAGATTATTGTGAACCCTTGGCTCGTTTGATCTGAATTTTAGTATATAATTATATAGAGTAATTTCATCTTTCCAATGGCGGCTCTGAAAATTAGTAAACACTATCCCAACAATAATTATCAATGCAAGAAAAATATAACGGGCTATATTTAAAACATGTTGATACTTTACGTTTTTTATACGAGACGTCAGAAGACTTGAGATAATAAGGAACAAACCTATTGAAGGAAAGTATAGCCAGTGTTCCGTCACTTCCGCATTTAATTGCAGAGCGCTTTGATATGGAATAAGACCTATCATAAACCATATTGAGCCAAATAGAACAGGTTTTTTATTTTTAAAAATGATGACGAAAAGAATAAATACAAGAGGTGTGAGAATTGATAGTATGCCCATTGGCTGGAGAATTGAGGAAGGTATATGAAGTTCTCTCTGATAATGAAGGCTTATTGGGAACAATAGAAGTCTCAGGTACTCGGTAAAAGAACTGCTCATAACTAATAAAAGATGCGGTATATTTATATTTTGCTTGAATAAGAATACGCCAGTCTCATTTTTTAACAGAAACAGACGCACTAACCCATAAATTAACGAAATTGCAAAAAATATCAGATAATGCCGCAGTTTAATCTTTGGTTTAAAACAAAGTCCATACGCTGCAAGAAGCAAGATAAAAATTACAGCGTATTCTTTTGTAAGCAGAGCAAGTATATAGAAAACGGCAGCGAAAAACATATCCTTGAACTTGTTTTGATTACCGCATGTTATAAACAATAGTAGTGAGCTAAGTAAAAATAAGGCTGCTATCGGATCAGCTCTGCCTGAGATATATGTAACTGCTTCAGTATGAATTGGATGTACAACAAAGAGAAGAGATGTGAAGAGTGCTGTCTTTTCTTCCTTAAATAGAGTAAAAATTATTTTATAAAGTAGAATAGCGTTTACAATATGAAACATGAGATTTGTCAGATGATATCCAACAGGATTTCCTTTCCATATGCTGTAATCTATCAAAAATGAAAGCGAGACAATAGGCCTGTAAAAGGTTCCGCCCTCACCGGTTTTATGATGTAGGAATGATGTGAAAATATCCCCAATATGTTTCCAGTTTTTTATATAGGGATTTATGCTAATTAGACCAATATCATCCCATACAAAGTTGTTTTGGAAAGAGGTTAGATATGCAGCTATTCCGGCAAGAATAAGTACGAGAATATACTTGCGGTTATTCATTCCTATCCATATATCCTTGGAGAATGAGCTGGCTTGCAATCCTGTCGACTTTTTTCTTCTTTTTTCTGCCTTTTACATTTAAAGCAGTAAGGCTTCTTTGGGCAATAACGGTTGTTAATCTCTCATCCCAATATTTAATCGGAATATGTGCTGAAGAAGCCAGCACTTTTGAAAATTTCATTACCTTTTCTGCCTGCGGACCAAGCGTGCCGTTCATATTTTTAGGCAGTCCAACAACAACTTCTTCTATATATAACTGGTTTATCAGTTCGCATATCTCATCTATAGCCTGACCGTCGGATTCTCTGTGAATATTTTCACGTCCCTGCGCTGTTAAGCCCAGCTCATCACTTACAGACACGCCTATGCGTTTATCTCCAATATCCAATCCGAGTAATCTAGCCATTTATTACTTTTCGTATTATTTTAGGAACCTGTTTTAAAGCCTGAGCAAGCTTGGAGGCATCCTTTCCTCCTGCTTGCGCCATGTCCGGTCTGCCGCCGCCACTGCCGCCTGTAATTTGTGCAATCTCTTTAATAATCTTTCCGGCATGCAGACCTTTAGACACAAGATCGGGACTCACCGCTGTTATAAGGCATACTTTATTATCCTTTACAGAGCCAAGCACTATTACGGCTGAACCCAGCTTTGTCTTTAATGCGTCGGCAATGCTCCTCAATTCTTCATGCCCCATATTCTTCGGAGACGCAGAAACCAGTTTTATATTATTTATCGTAATGGCTTTTTTTATGAAATCATCTATGTTTGCCATTATCTGTTTGCTTTTAGATTTTTTGATTTGTTTTTCAAAATTTTTATGATCATTCATAAGTGTTTCTATTCTGCTTGGTATTTCAGATGGAGGCACACGTAAGATATGAGAGGTTTCTGTAAGAATTTTTTGTTCTTCTTTCATAATATTATATGCAGACTCACCGCATGCAGCTTCAATTCTTCTTACACCCGAAGCGATTGAACTCTCAGAGATTATTCTAAATAATCCTATTTCTCCTGTGTTCTTTACATGCGTTCCTCCACATAGTTCCATGCTGAAATCCCCCATCTGGACAACTCTTACAGTCTCGCCGTATTTTTCATTGAATAGGGCAATAGCTCCAAGTTCCTTAGCTTTCTTCATAGAGGTATTAAGTGTTTTTACCTCAACAAGTTCCATAATTTTTTGATTCACAATTTCCTCAATGCGGTTAAGCTGCTCACTGCTAATAGCCTTAAAATGGTTAAAGTCAAATCGCATTCTCTCATCTCCAACCCATGAGCCAGCCTGCTGGATATGCTCGCCAAGAACTTGGCGAAGCGCATATTGAAGAAGATGCGCAGAGCTGTGATGTCCCGCAATTCTCTTGCGTCTTGCTATATCAATAGACGCAACCACATTATCACCAACTTTAATTACGCCTTTAGAAATTTTCGTTTTGTGAATAAACGTGTTAGATATTTTATAAGTATCTTTTACCTGCATGTCGCAATCTTCTGTAGAAATGAAACCTGTGTCTCCGATCTGACCTCCGGATTCAGCGTAAAAACATGTTTTATCAAGTATTAGCTCAACATCGTCCTGCTGTTTTGCTTTACTGACTTCTTTGCCATCCTTTAGAATACATAATACCTGAGCTTTATCGACATTCTTGTCATATCCTGTAAACATAGTGGTTTTTTTGAAAGAAAGATTTTCTTTGCCGAAAGTTTTATCGCGTCTTGAATCAGCGCCGCGCTGCCTTTGTTTGTCCATTTCCACCTTGAATGTCTCTATATCTACTTCTAATCCCTGCTCTCTTGCCATTTCGCATGTAAGATCAATAGGAAAACCAAATGTATCGTATAGCCTAAACGCGTTCTCTCCGCCAATGAGTCTTTTTTTGTCCTTCTTAACGTCTTCAACAATTTCCCGAAACAGCTTTATTCCCTGCAGAAGTGTTTTCTGAAACCGTTCTTCCTCGCTCTTAAGTATAAGACTTATGTTCTCTCTTTGTGTCTCAAGTTCAGGGTATGCATCTTTCATAATATTTACAACGGAACCAACCAGTCTGTATAAAAACGGTTGATTAAGCTGAAGCATATTCCCTCTTCTTGACGCTCTTCTTATAAGCCGTCTGAGCACATATCCTCTTCCCTCGTTTGAGGGCATTACTCCGTCTGCTATTGCAAATACCAGAGCGCGTATATGATCAGCAATTATCTGTATAGGGACAAGATATTCATTTTTATATGCCTTGTCTGAGATTTCGCATACAGTGTCAATAATAGGCTTAAACAAGTCTGTATCATAGTTTGATTTTGTGTTTTGTAATACTCTTGATATGCGCTCAAGACCCATACCTGTATCCACATGTCTGGAAGGCAAATCTTCTAAGGATCCACCTTTTTTACGGTTATACTGTATAAACACCAAGTTCCACAGCTCTAAGACATCAGGATTATTAGCATTGATTAGGGATTTGTTACAGCCGTTTTTGGTTAGATCAATATGTATCTCTGAACACGGACCACATGGTCCAGTCTCTCCCATACCCCAGAAGTTTTCTTTTTTACCAAAGCGGAGAATATGGTCGGTATCAATATCTGTTTCGGTCTTCCAATAATTAAAGGATTCTTCATCTGTCTCATATGCAGTTGCCCAGAGCTTTTCCTTTGGCAGTTTCCATACTTCAGTGAGCAATTCCCATGCCATACTAATTGCTTCTTTCTTAAAATAATCGTCAAATGACCAGTTACCAAGCATTTCAAAAAAAGTGTGATGATGACTATCATGACCAACATCTTCCAAGTCATTATGTTTTCCACTGACCCTTATGCATTTCTGAGAATCTGCTGCGCATTTATAACTGCGTGAACCTTTCCCTAGAAATACATCCTTAAACTGGTTCATACCTGCATTTGTAAAAAGAAGTGTTGGGTCTTCATGGGGAACCAGTGAAGCACTGGTAAGAATAGCATGCCCCTTTTTCTCAAAGAATTCTAAAAAGGATTTTCTAATTTTTTTGCTATTCATAAACTTTAAAATTTACATCCCATGGTTCAATTATTTTAATATCTTTGTTTCGTTTTAAATAATTTACGACATCAGGTAAATCAAATGATACTAATATATCTTTTATTAATATTGAACAAGGCCATTTATGCACATCTGTATTAATTATTTCTTCAAACGACTTCAAACAATTTTTTATAATGACTTTTTTTACTGTTTCATCAAAAACACTTGCATAGAGGACCAATATTGCTCCCAATCCTCTTCCAACTAATGTAAAACTTTCCGCGCCGTGTTTTTTTAATAATTGCAAAACTTTTAAGATATCAAAAACTCTTTTCCCACAGAGTGAAAAACTAAGCATTGAGCAATAGGAACTATACATAAAGTCGCTGTCGTATAAAGAAAAGAACTCTTTATCACCACAAGTTCCCGGCATAGATTCTCCAATACCTCTCGGTTCAACAAAAAACAATTTTTTTTCTGACTTGATTAAATTTTTAGCGAGATTATCATTAAGAAAATCTTCTTCTGAATCTGTATGAGGTATATAAACAACAGGATTTTCAGGAGATACTAAATGAAAAGTTTCAGCAGACAAACTTTTATATTTCAGCATAGCCAAAATACCATTTTCTGTTTCTATTGCAAATCGTGAAAATTTATTTATTGGTCTAAGAATGCGATATTGGGGAATAGTTCCAAGATTTTTTGAGATATTAAGAAGATTTCTTAATTTATTGGGAGAAAAGTCTTTTCTTGTTTTTTTAATTTTATTTAGTTTCTCTCGTGTAAAGTAAAATACCGATTTACTTTCTTCTTTTAAAACCTGCCCATTTTTTGTAGCCTGTAATTCTTTATCTGTTTTTAGTTCAATTTTTTCATTTAGGTGTTTTGGCTTTCCCAAATTAGAATGCTTACAAAAAAATGTTACCATTGCTTTTTGTGTATCTTCTCCATATCCATGTCCTCCTTTTTCAGTAACAATTTTTATATTCTCCCCATATCCAAGCATTGAATAAACTTTCTTTAAATATTCAAAAGCTTCTTTTGCCCCTCTTAAATCAAAAAAGTCATCTTCTGCAGTACATATTAAAACCGGATGAGGGGCAAATGAGGTTAAATGGTCATACATCTCATATCCTTTTGATATGATTTCAGGAGGTACCTGTTCAGTATCTGCCGGCAATTCATTTTGAAAGTTATGTAAATATGTAGTGATAAAACAGGAAGGGGCAGACATTGTAAACCTATCTTCTATCGCAGAAAGAACAGTAGCCATGGTTCCGCCGCCGGAACTTCCTGTTATTCCCAGATGAGTAGAATCCACTTCCGGTCTTTCTAAAAGACAATCTAAAGCGCGGATACCGTCAAATGCTCTCCATGTTCCAAAATATTCTCCTAATAAAGAGAGATGATTCCCCAATAAAATATGTTCACTAACAGTACCTGGAACAACATCTTTCTTGTCAGGATATTGGAACCTTTCTCCTTGCCCAATAGGATCATAAATTAAAGTTGCGATATTTTCCCGCACAAGGCGGGTAGGAAAAGATTGATAGGCCTCGTAGCTTTTTCCATTAAGACTATGTCCACAAACGCCAACTACTCCGGGAAAAGGACCTTTTCCGTTAGGGATATATAAATTGGCAGTTACAAAAAACCCGGATCTACTTTCAAAAACAAGTTTTTCAATGCGATACTGTTTGCACTTTAATACGCCGGTTACTTTTGTATTTAAAGGACATTTTTCTTTTGGTAAATTATAAATTTTTTCAATATCACTTCGGCATTTTTCAACAAAAGAAAGCATTTCTTTTTTATTTTTAATATTTAAAAATCTTTCTTTTCTATTTTTATCAACTTTTTCTAATTTTTTCTCAAGATAATTATGCAGCATACGAGGAAATTTTTTATTCATATGTCTTCCTTTTGTTATGATTAAACTAGTATATAATATCACTTTTCGACAAAATTGGGAAGAATTCTTGTGCTTCTAACTTTTGTTTTGGCCAGAGTTCAATGCTACATCTATCGTGTGTAGGGAAAGAATTATATATTCAATACGCGAAGCACCAAATTCATCCAGGCGCTCTGCACAATCTTTGAGAATAGCCGCAAAAGTTTTTTCAAAATCTTCCATAGGTAAATTGCTAATCAAATCTCTTAGCAATATCACTGCGCGCTGTAAGTCATTTTCAGCAAAAGCTTTTGCACAATCATCAAACGCTGCTAAGGAGTTACCTATGTCCATATGAAGTTTTTCTATCTTCTTTTTAAGGGAAAGCACGGCTTGTGAAGCAGTGGTTCCTATTTCCGAACGTGGCCGACGCCAAAGCCGAACAAAGTAGTGCTCATTTCCAACAATACGCGCCAGGGCAAGAGCCAGCTCCATTCTGTTACACTCATCCTGTAATGTCTGCAGGAGAGTTAATAGCCCATCAGTTGCTTTGGTTGCTCTTAATTTTCCCAAAGCCGAAGCGTAAGCTATACACGGGCCGTTTTTATTTCTGAAGAGCTCAAGTAGCAAAGGAATAGCTTCAGCATCGCCCAGAGTCGCCAGTGCCCTGGCGCTACGGGCTTGAAGCAATGGATATTTTGATACCAGACCCTTACGAAGCGGCTCAACTGCCTTCTTGTTCCCAATTCTGCCAAGCGCCCAGGCTGCAGCAATGCTGAGGTCAGAATTAGCGCCAACATCCTTAAGTACCAAAATCAAGGCATTAACCAATTTATCATCCTGACGCGTTCTAGCGATTGAAATAATCGCTTCATATCGGACATTGAAGCTGGGATCGGAAAGTGCTTGAAGAAGCTCATCAACATTTAACGGACTCTTTGCTTCGCCGAGATGTTCCGTCATTGATACTCTGTCACCCTCCTCTTTAGCCATATGAAACCTTATTAAAGACCCTGCTGCCACAAATGGGTTCCCACGAACAAACATACCCGCAAATTTTCCTGCAGGCATATCACTCTCAACTCGTACCTGTCTGATTAAGATTACTCCTACAATAAGCAATATAAAACTCACAACAAAGAGGGGTGTATAAGGATCAAGCGTTAGATTAAAAAACGTACCTGTTATTCCTTTGCAATAATCCAAAGATCGTCCGGCAATCAGTTGACTGCAGCCGCCTACCACCCCTATCCATGCATAGTATATCGCCATGTACTCTGTTTTTTTCTCGGGTGGAACAATACTGACATACAGAAGCCGATCGCTACCCATCAGCCATCCACTACTAGCCAATCCAGAAAAAAATGCTATGCTCATAGCCAGCGAACCACTCCAGACACTATGTCTTGGAATCAATAACCAGCATACAGGAAGCAAAGCCATCAAGTGCAGACCTGAAAGCATCACAGGCTTGCTTCCATAACGATCAGCAGACCAGCCCCATAAATAACTCGTCAGAAGTCCACCTAATAAGGTACCTATCTGCAATAACACCACATTGCCGGAACTAAGCCCTACCTGTTCTTTCATAAACAGAGGAATAAAGGATAACAACCCTACAGAAACCAGTGTTATTGCTCCGATGCCTCCAATATAAAAAAGAAAGTTCCTATCTTGCAACACGCTCATCATCTTTTTGAAATGTGCTGTTTTGACAGCAGTGTCAGGAACTGGGACTCCACCTGGAATAAAAAATGCGAACCACACCGAAATCAGACCAAAAATCACACCTGCAGCGATCAGTATCATAAATCTGTTCAAACCTAAAGAATACCGACCTACCATATAACTGGAAACTACAATAGCCAGGGAGCCGACCAAAGTAATAACTATGCTATTTATAGCAGAATATCTACCGCGGATTGAATCTGGCACTACCTCCTGCATCCATGGATAGAATGCTGTCTCTGCGATTGCCCGACAGATGGCAAAGACCAGTAGAATTCCCGCTACATAAAGAAAAGTTGCTTGAGACCCAAATCGTGATAAAACCCAAGGCGTCAAAAGCAAAAAAGCTATAACAAATTTTCTCAATCCCCAGAAAATGATAAACGTGCGCTTAAAACCTGCACGCGCAATCGTTGGAGCAATGAATAAAGCTAGAACACCGCAAAATGGTAACAGGGAAAGAATAAAACCTATCCGGGTTTTGGGCAGACCAAGTTCATTTAGAAACAGAATAAACACAGAGCCAAACACAGTAAAATAGGCAAAGATATTATTTGCCGCATTGTGGGCAATACTCCACGGCAAGCGGCGAATCTTTTCGGCGTTGGTTAATTTTGCATGCATTTTTAGGCTGGCTTTAATCCTGTATTCTCTCTTATCTGCTTTTCAAGTTTATCTCTAAGATCAGGCTTTTCTACTAAATATCTGATTGCGCCTTCACGACCTTGAGATATTTTCTTCTCATTATAAGAGAACCATGCTCCGGCTTTTTCAATCAGTTTGTGCTCAATTGCCATATCAAGGATCCCAGCTTCTTTGGAAATACCCTGATTATACATAACGTCGAATTCTGCCTGTCTGAATGGAGGAGCAACTTTATTTTTAACAACTTTTACCCTGACCCTGCTTCCTACTGCTTCGTCGCCTTTCTTAATTGTTGCTATTCTGCGAATATCCAGTCTTACAGACGCATAAAATTTAAGAGCATTTCCACCCGTAGTAGTCTCAGGACTGCCGAAAAAAACTCCTATTTTGTGCCGTATCTGATTAATAAATATAACAGATGTCTTTGATTTACTTATAACAGCAGTAAGTTTTCTCAGAGCCTGTGACATAAGCCGCGCCTGAAGCCCCATATGCGAATCTCCCATATCTCCTTCAATCTCTGCGCGTGGAACCATAGCAGCTACTGAATCCACAATTATTACATCTATAGCATTGCTTCTGACAAGTGTTTCTGTAATGTCCAATGCCTGTTCACCACTGTCAGGTTGTGAGATTAAGAGGCTGTCTAAATCAACACCAAGAACCTTGGAATATTTTGGGTCAAGAGCATGTTCTACGTCTATGAACGCTGCCATACCGCCAGCCTTTTGTGCATTGGCAACAATATGCAGAGCCAGCGTTGTCTTTCCTGATGATTCAGGACCGTATATCTCCGTTATTCTCCCGCGCGGTATGCCTCCCACACCAAGCGCTGTGTCTAAAGCTATCGAGCCTGTGGGTATTACCTCAATATCAATAGCCGCAGATTCTTCTCCTAATCTCATAATAGATCCTTTCCCATATGATTTTACTATCTGAGCCATTGCAATTTCAAGAGCCCCGTCATTTTCTTTGGATTTTTTCCCAGCCATAATTGCCCTCTCCTTAAAATTAGTATTTTATTCTATTTTTATTACCATATTTTAGGAAAATTAGAAAGATTTTTTATCAAGCCAAAATGGAAATGTCCTATCTTATGCCTGATTTATAAGATATTTCCTAATTGCATCCAGAGCAGTCTGCGCAGCTTTTTGTTTAATAATATCTCTGTTTCCAAAAAACTTGTGTTCTGAGGTATCTACTCCATTCTGATGCGCAAGTCCGATATAAACTAATCCCACTGGTTTCTCTGAAGTTCCGCCTGTTGGTCCTGCTATTCCCGTTATTGAAAGACCGTAATCAGTGCCGGCAAGTTCCTTTATCCCTTTTGCCATAGCATTTGCCGTCTGGGGGCTTACTGCCCCGAATTTTTCAATTGTTTGTGGAGAAACATGGAGTAATTTAATTTTTGCTTCATTACTGTAAGCGACAATGGATTCAATAAAATACGCCGAACTTCCGGAAACATTTGTTAGGAGGTTAGAGATCAACCCTCCCGTGCATGATTCAGCAACAGCAATTGTTTTATTTCGCAGTGTCAGAATAGCACCAACAATTTTTTCCATTGTTTCATCGTCTGCGCCAAACACATAGTCTCCAAGACAATCTCTTATCTGAATTTCTAAATCTGCTATCAAAGAATCAGCAATATTCTGATCGCCGGCCTTTGCGGTTATTTTTACATCTACCTCTGTAGCATGTGCCAGAAATGCGATAGATGGATTTGAGCATCTCTCTGTAATATGTGTAATTTTTTCATCGACAACTGACTCCCCAAGTCCAAAGGTTCTTAAGGTGCGAGATTTAATGACAAGATTTTTGCTGTATTTTTTTTCAAGATATTTAGAAACAGTATCTTTAAACATTTGTTTTAATTCTCTTGGAACACCGGGAAGCAGGATGATGGTATTTTGGTCTCTCTCAATAATTAAGCCGGGAGCTGTCCCTATTTTATTATTAATAATCATAGATCCTCTGATAACAAGCGCTTGATTATAATTATTAAAAGATATTTCTTTTTTTCTATCCTTAAAGAACCGTTCTATTTTTGAGATGATGCCGGGTTCAAGAATCAGGCGGGTTTTCAGAATGTTTGAGACGGCTTGTTTTGTTATGTCATCCGCAGTCGGCCCTAATCCTCCTGTAATAATAATTATTTTCGAGCGTTTAATTGCTTCAGAAAGCACTGATTCCAGATTAGGATAGTTATCTCCAACAGATGTCTGGAAACAGGTTTCTATACCCAGTGAGGTGAGTTTTTCTGCAAGGTATGATGCATTTGTGTTGATAGTGCTACCCGTGAGTAACTCTGTTCCAATGGTAATAATTTCTGCAGACATTATATTGGTAAATTAAAACGAATACAGCACATTTCCCTGCATTCCAGTTATTAAATCTATTACTAACCATATCCCCGCTATTATAAATTGACCTAATACTAATCCTAAGAAGAAATATCGTGTTTTCTTATATATTTTTATTCCGCCATACTTTAATATAACTACCTTTATGAGCCATGCAAGAAAGATTGAAAACCAGATCGTGGATACAGGAAGTGTATTTCCTACTGCAAATCCTAATGGATGTATGGGCCACCACAGGACATTGTTTCTCATAAACATCAATCCTGCCATTACCACTCCGCCTATTCCTGTAAACATCATTCTCTTCCATTGTATTCCTTCAGGGTGGGCTATCTTATTCACCATATAATCAAATGGGACTGTAGCTGCTCCTTTGAAATACCATGAATTTGAGTTTATTGCTCCATATGTATAATTTATCTTCATTATTGCGTATATAGAACCACCAAGACTTACAAGTATAGCTATTAGAATGGCTAATGTTATTAATTTTTTATTTGTCTTCAGTGTTTCTACTAACTTGAAACTATGCGCTACATACGGCATTAAAAATACTTTTAAATCTGCGCACCATACAAAAGTATAGGCAAGAGCAGCTAATCCTGATAATCCCACAGCATTACTTCCTACTGCAGCTATTGTAAATACCTGCGGAGTTAACGGCGATTTTACTACCATTACTCCTCCCTGTACTATCACTCTCGTTAATGCGATAAATACTACGAATGCAGAAATTATTAATATCAGTGTTGTATGTATTGGCAATCCTGTTGCTACAAGCCATCCTGCCATAAAAAGCAAACCGAATATCAGCATAAATACCGCCATTCTGTATGATAGCGCTTCATCACTATCATCTATTTTTTTATCACCTGTAAACGCTTTTCTGAATACATCCCTCAGATGATGCCTTGCTGTCCAGATGATTACTGCTACCAGCACTATCATTGCCCCGAATCCCTGATGCGATACACTTGGTGACGATGCGCAGTAAGCTTCTCTTGAGCCAATACTGTAGCCTATTACTCTGAATATCCCTGTCTGAATTGTTCCTAATACTGCAAACAACCATAGTCCTAATGATAAGTCTGCTGCAAGTAAGTATGATATACCTATTACTGGAAAACTTATATTGAAACACAGACTTGTTGTATTTCTTAAGATAGGAACAGCTGAAGTTAAATTAATCTCTGGTATAAAATGAAAATATGCATGCAATCCATTTATACTGCTTATTATTACCGGTACCGCTATTCCTAACCATAACACTGGATTCTTGAAAAATTGATTTATCAATGACCCTCTTTCCGGATTCTCTACCATTTCATTCGGTAGCTGCATAAGCGGATACATTAATCTTTCTTTCTCCATCCACTGCTTTCTGATTATTACCATCATAGAGTACATTACCGCATACAATGCCAGAATAAACGATAACCAGGATATAAGTGGCATTTTCCATACTCCCCATGGAATATTTGCTCCTTTTGGTAGTCCTTCGTAGAAACACCTTACTGCTTCCGAATTCTGTGGAATCAGCCATTTCGGTACATGTGGAAGAATCAATTCAGACCAGCGATTTACAGGGGTCGCATAATATTGAAGTCCTGTTATTATTCCAAGCAGATTTGCTGTCATCCCCATTGTTGGAATTGCGCATGCTACAAGCATCATAATAAAAATTATCAGTAATTCTTCTTTCCTTAAGCCCATGCCAAGTTTATTCATAGGAGCATTAACCAAAAAAATTAAGAGAAATAAGAGAAATGCCGCTATAAGTGGAAAACTTGTTAACATTGGAGAAGATCCTTGAATAAATATTTCTGCGTATGGCCCTGCTATGGAGATGAATAAGGATAAAATCGCTCCAATTAAGAATGAGCGCAACGTAAATGGGTTTTTCAACTTGTCCATAATTAAATTTCTCCCACTTTTAGCTTATAAGTTAAACAGATTGAATGTCTCTTTATACTATTTTTCTTTGAATTTTACTACTAGATTTTATTTAATTCCTAACTTTAATATTCTGTTGGCATTCTGCCAGCTTATTTTTTCAAGGGCTTCTTGCGAAATGAGACCTTCTTTACATGCACTTCTTAAAAACTCTGCGTGCCTGTGATTATTCTTTGGAGAACAAATGTCTGTTCCAAAAAGGAGTTTATCTTGAAATTTTTCAATAAAGCTATATCCAAATTCCTGATCACGGGTTAACGCATTATATCCACTTCCTGCATCAAAACCTGCATATAAATTAGCATAAGTTTCTAATAATTTTAAAATTGTTCCTCCTGATGCAACCTTTCCTTTTGGATAAGTATTCCTATTTTCTGCAGTTACATCTCCGCTAATCTCTGCCCAGAAAGGCTGTGAATGTCCAATAAATATTAAATTGGGGAAATTTTTTAAAGACTTTTCTAAGCGTGGCAGATGGATGTCATCTACAAGACCATAACAGCCGCCAATTTGTGGCCCTATATGAAATATTACAGGCATTTCACACTTCTCACAGTGTCTAAACAGATTCTGAACAAGGGGATCGTTAAAATATAGATTTGTGGTTATCTCGCCCACTCCTTTACAACCCTGTTTTTTATAAAAGAGAATATGATGTGAAAGGTTAAACTTAGGACTGTTTCCGCCTGCACGTGGGTCAATATTGCAGAAAGGAACAAATCTCTCAGGATATTTTTTACATATATCAAGAATGTATTCCACTGTTCCCCTCTGATAGCTACATTCGGGACTCGCTTCTGGGAGCAAAACTCCCCTGTCAACACCCGTTCTATCCATCATTGAAATAAGTTCTTCAGGAGACGCAAAATTACTGCCATCTATCCTTGAAAGTGACTTTTTTCTTACTGTATGTAAATGAGCATCAATAAACATGATTTTTTTCCTTATTTTGTTGCATCTACCATTTGTTTAACATAAGAAGTAACTTTACTAAGCAGGTCGTCCGGATTATTGAGGTTCTGTTCAATTAACTTAATTATTGCACTTCCTATAATCACTCCATCAGCATATAACGCAACTTTTTTTGCGTGCTGCGGTGTAGAGATACCAAAACCAACAGAAACTGGTTTGGAAGTGAAATTTTTAATTCTTAATACATTTTTCTTGATTGTTTTTGGCAGCATGCCTCTGGCTCCTGTTACTCCAGTAAGTGACACATAATAAATAAATCCTTCTGTCATTCTGGCAATTAGTTTAATTCTATCATCTGTGCTTGTAGGAGCAGCAAGGAATATTATAGCAAGGGAAGAATTTTTTATTTTATTATAAATTGGCAGAGCTTCTTCAGGCGGAAGATCCGGGACAATAACCCCGTCAACACCGGCTTTTATAGAATCTCTTACAAAATCATTAACCCCATATTTAAATATGGGGTTGTAGTATCCCATCAAGATAATAGGGATACTGCTCTTCTTTCTAATGTCTTTGACAAGGGCTATAACGGTTCGTAGGGAAACTCCATTCTTTAGCGCTCTCTCAGAAGCCTGTTGTATTGTAGGGCCATCTGCAAGCGGATCTAAAAAAGGAACACCAAGCTCAATAATATCTGCTCCGGCTTTTTCAAATGCGAAAATCAGTTTCTTTGTTATAGCAACGCTTGGATCACCTGCAGTTATAAAAGGAATGAATGCTGCTGTATTTGTTTTGGCAAGATTAATAAATACCTTTTCTATTCTGTTCACAGTTTTACTCCCAGCACCTTTGCTACTGTGTCTGCGTCCTTATCTCCTCTGCCGGAAAGACAAATTATAATTATCTCGTTTTTCTTTAGTTTAGGTGCAAGTTTTTCTACATAAGCGATTGCATGGGCGCTCTCTAAAGCAGGAATAATTCCCTCTGTCCTGCAAAGCAGTTTAAATCCTTCCAGAGCCTCTTTATCCGTGATGGAATAATATTCAGCTCTGCCTGTTTTTTTCAAGAAGCTGTGCTCAGGACCAACTCCAGGATAATCAAGCCCTGCGGAAATTGAATGCGCTATTTTTATCTGTCCGTTACTATCCTGCAAGAGATAGCTCATGCTTCCATGAAGCGCGCCTATTGTGCCTTTTCCCAATGTTACAGCATGTTTGCCTGTTTTAATACCAAATCCAGCAGCTTCCACACCAATAAGAGAAACTTTTCTATCAGGTATGAATGGATAAAAGATACCTATAGAATTACTTCCTCCGCCAACACATGCTACAACGTAATCAGGTAATTTTTTTTCAATCCTGAGAATTTGCTTTCTGGTCTCTTTGCCAATAATCGTCTGAAAATCCCTCACCATCATTGGATATGGATGGGGACCTACAACAGAGCCAATGACATAATGTGTAGTTCCGACATTTGTAACCCAATCTCTAATTGCCTGGTTTGTGGCATCCTTAAGTGTTTTGCTTCCGGATGTTACGGGTGTGACTTTTGCTCCAAGGAGTTTCATTTTGAACACATTTAAGGATTGTCTCTGAATGTCATCCGTACCCATAAATACCTCACATTCCAATCCAAACATGCTTGCAACGGTTGCCGTTGCAACTCCATGCTGTCCTGCGCCAGTTTCTGCAATAATTCTCTTTTTTCCCATTTTTCTGGCAAGAAGCACTTGTCCAAGTGTATTATTAATCTTATGTGCTCCCGTATGCAGGAGATCCTCTCTTTTAAGATATATCTTTGCTCCTCCAATTGACTTTGTAAGTCTTTGAGCAAAATATAGAGGAGAAGGCCTCCCTGCATATTCACACAGGTAGTAGCTTAATTCTTTCTGAAATTTTTTATCTTTTTTTGCTGACAAGTAAGCTTTTTCAAGCTCCAGAAGCGCAGGAATGACAGTTTCGGGAACAAATCTGCCGCCAAATTCTCCAAAGCGGCCGTTTTTATCAGGCAATTTCATAACTCTTTACCAATTAGTTTTCGTATTTTAGATTCTATGTTATCGCTTTTCATTAATGCCTCTCCAACAAGTATAGCATGTATCCCGTATTTATAAAGTTTTTCGACATCATTTCTTGTTTTTATCCCGCTTTCACTTACAACAATCTTATTCTCGGGGATCTCTTCTTTTATTCTGAAACTTGTTTCAATATCAGTTTCCAGAGTATCAAGATCTCTGTTATTAATTCCTATTATTTCTGCATTGCAGTATAGGGCCTGCTCAAGTTCCCTTTCAGAATGAACCTCAACAAGCGCAGCCATTCCAAGTTCCTTAGTCATAGCAAGATAATCTGCAAGCTGTGATCTCTCAAGTATTCGTACTATCAGAAGAATTGCATCTGCTTTATATGCCCTTGACTCATATATTTGATACTCATCCACAATAAAGTCTTTTCTCAAAATTGGGACATCAACTATATTTTTGACTACATTTAGATATTTTATCTCCCCTTGAAAGAACTTTTTATCTGTTAAAACAGAAATCGCATCCACTTTTGCCATTTTATAGGCTTCGGCAATTTTCTCTACAGAAAAGTCTTCTTTTATTACTCCGGCAGAAGGAGATGCTTTCTTAATTTCAGCAATAAGATTCATTTGAGATATTATCTCTTTCCCATGTTTTGAAATACCTGATACAAAATCCCTGGGTTTATCAGAAGTATCGATTTTCTCTTTAAGCACAACAACAGGTTCTTCTATTTTTCTATTCTTAACTTCCTGTATTTTATTCTCAACTATTTTATCGAGTATCATATCTAAAGACTAAATTTTTAATTTTCTGCATAACGTCAAAGCTCAGCGGGGCGGCTTGTCCGCGTCCGCTGGAGCGCCTTGTTGGAATTTCTATCTTTCCCATTTCTGGCCAATCGCGTCTGTGCGGTTCATGTTTCTGTAGTCGGGCATATCTCCCTGCGCATCATGAACCAATCGATTCCACGCCTGTTTCCACCTTTTTTTCCCGTCTTTTTCGAGAATGTTGACCATGCAATCAGGATCGGACTCCAGATCAAAAATCTCCTGCGGATTTCCATTGATATCGCCCATTGCCCAAGTATGGTCATCAATGTAGCACACGGAATTGCTGTAACGGCATGTCAGGTATTCCCGTGTCTTCCAGTCTCCTGTCTCGTTGATAAGGGGAAGGAGGCTTTGCCCATCTACACCATCGGCTGATTTGATTCCGGCGATGGCATAGACCGTCCCGGTAAGGTCGATGTTATAAACCAGATCGTTGCGTACGGTTCCTGCGCCAGCTTCATTCGGAAGGCGAAATAGGAACGGAAGATGCATCACGCCTGGATACATGGCGTGTGCCGGTTTGCCAATGATATTTCGCGGGTTGTCGCAGAAGTTGGTGCCATGGTCGGAGATGAACATGACTACCGTGTTCTCCGCAAGGCCAAGTTGATCTAGTCTGTCGATGAACTTGCCGAACCACGTGTCAACGAGCGATACGAGCCCATTATACTGTGACTTGACATAGGCGATTTCATCCGAAGTGTATCCATTCTTGTCAGCCGGCCCATACTGACAATGCACGAGTCGACGTCCGGAGTAATCGGGATCGCCATACATCAAGTAATACTTTTCGGGAGCTTCCCACGGCTCGTGTGGATCAAAGCAATCAAGCAATAGATAAAATGGCTGTCCCTTTCTGTTGTCTTCCAGAAACTTCATGCCCCACTGAAAGGTGTGCGCGGTGGATGTGTCTTGTTCACTTTTAATCTGGCTTGTGTTAGCCAGATGCATAGGAATCAGTTGATGAATCTCTTTTTTAAACTTGTCAGGGTTCCCATAACGCGCGAGCCTCTCTTCAGGAACCGCATATGGTGATTTCCAACGATCTTGCTGCTGACCACGGATATACTCCCACTGCCAAAAGCCCCGGGTAAAATTGAATCCTGGAGCGAAATAGGGAATCGTGTCAGTCACAAAACCAGTGTGGTATCCAGCAGAGGCCAAGTTCTCAGACAAGGTGTCTTCGTCGTTGTCTATAGCCTGCCAGCCAGGAAGATATACAATGTCCCACTTTACAGGACTGTAATTTCGGAATGGATAGACACGCCGTCCAGTATGCAGAGCACGACGCACTGGTATGGTTGGCAAGCTCTCAGGATATGCGCGAGTGAAACGTACGCTTCGCTTTGCAAACGCATCGATATTCGGAGTCTGTATCTCTGCGTTTCCGTAACACCCCACGCTTGCGGCGCGAAGAGTATCAGAAATAACTACGACTATGTTGGGCTTGCTTTTCATGCGTCTCCTTTCGATTTGTTATAGTTTAGTTATAAAAAGTTGATATTTTTCAACTTTTTTTGCGTTTTTACCTTATACATCAAAACACCACGAAAAATCAAAAAAAGAAAACCTGCTCAATTAATTTACTCAACTGAACAGGTTTATCTATTGGATTTATAAATTAGTCTATATTTTTTATAGCTTTTTTACGTTTCCAGCTCTATTACGACCTTTATCGTCCTTCTCTATGTCGAACTCTACAGCGTCGTTTTCAGCTAAGGACTTAAATCCTGCGCCCTCAATAGCGGAATGATGCACAAAACAGTCATCACTTCCATCGTCTGGGGTGATGAACCCGTAACCTTTTGCGTCATTAAACCACTTTACTTTGCCTGTCGCCATCTTTCAAACTCCTTTTATTCATTTGAGGACAGAATATGAGAGACTATCGTCTCAATACCACTTTTCTTATCCTACTAACCTTTGCATAATAACAAAAAGAAAATAAAAGTCAAATCTTTTTTTCTGCTTGCTACTTATTTGTCTCTTTCTTCAAAGTCTCAAGTTTATTGAGTGCCTTTCCTGAAGCTATAGAATCCTCAGCTAATTTGATGCCTTCTTTTATATCCTCAGCTTTTCCTGCTGCTACAAAGACATGAGCAGCATTTAAAACGACGATATCTCTCCTTGTCCCTTTTTCTCCTTCTAGTATTTTTATAATGATTTTTGCATTTTCGTCTGCATCTCCACCTTTAATATCCTCTTCTTTCCCAACAGGCATACCAAAGTCTTTAGGATGTATAAAATATGTTTTTATCTCTCCATTTTTAAGCTCACTAACCCTTGTCTTTCCTGTAATACTTATCTCATCAAAACCACCTTCTCCATATACAACAAAGGCTCTTTTTGCACCCATATTTCTAAAAACATCTGCCAGAATTTGTGTTAAATTCGGCGAATAAACTCCAAGAATCTGATATCTGGCATTAGCCGGATTAGTAAGCGGGCCTAAAATATTAAAAATTGTCCTTATGCCTATTTCCCTTCTTGGCTGAACAGCATATTTCATAGCTTTATGAAAGAGTGGAGCGAATAGAAATCCAAGTCCTATCTTATTAGTGCCTTCTTCAACTCTCTTTGGAGGGATATCTATGTTTATTCCCAGCTCCTTTATTACATCAGCGCTGCCGCATTTACTGGATACAGCTCTGTTGCCGTGTTTTGCAACAACAACTCCTCCTCCTGAAGCTACGATTGCAGCAGCTGTAGAAATATTAAATGTCTGAGCCTTATCGCCTCCCGTTCCAACTATATCAGAGGCATTATCAACATAAATTCTTTCCGCTTTCTCTCTCATCATCTTTGCGCATCCTGTAATTTCATCCACAGTCTCGCCTTTTATTCTGAGAGCTGTTATAAAAGACGCGATTTGAGAAGCAGTCGCTTTGCCATCCATAATTTCTTTCATTGTCCCTCGTGCCTCATCTTCTGTAAGATCATACCCGTCTACAACCTTCTGAATCATTTCTTTAATCACAGTTTATCTCCTATTTCAGCTCTAAAAAGTTTTTAAGTATTTTTTTGCCTTCCTTAGTGAGGATTGATTCTGGATGGAATTGAACGCCTTCAACTTTATATTTCTTATGTCTGATTCCCATTATTTCATTTTGATCAGTCCATGCAGATATCTGGAAGCAGGCAGGGAGAGATTTTTTCTCTATTTCAAGAGAGTGATATCGTGTAGCTTCAAATGGATTGGAGATATTTTTAAATATTGTGTTGCTGTCATGATAAATCATAGAAGTTTTTCCATGCATGAGTCTCTTAGATCTAACTACTTTCGCTCCAAAGACTTCCCCAATGCACTGGTGTCCCAGACACACACCGAGTATTGGAACTTTCTCGTAAAATGACTTGATAACATCTTTAGAGATGCCTGCTTCTTTTGGCGTGCATGGACCTGGAGAGATGACTATCTTTTTTAGGTTTTTTTTGTTTTTTATTTGTTTTACGGTTATTTTGTCGTTCCTAAAAATCTCCATTTCAGCACCAAGCTCTCCAAAATACTGAACCAGATTAAATGTAAAGGAGTCGTAATTATCTATTATTAGAATCAAATTAAACCCTCCTCAGCAAGTCTTATTGCTTTTATGAGCACCTTTGCCTTATTTAATGTTTCTTTATATTCTTCCTCCGGTATCGAATCTGCAACAATACCAGCTCCAGCCTGAAGATAAGCTGTATTATTTTTAATAATTGCCGTTCTTATTGTTATGCATGTGTCCATATCTCCTGAAAAACTCAAATATCCAACTGCCCCTGCGTATGGACCGCGTCTGGTAGGTTCAAGTTCCTCAATAAGTTCCATAGCTCTTATCTTTGGAGCACCGGAGACTGTCCCCGCGGGAAAACAAGCTTTGAAGACATCTATGCTGTCTAAATCAGTCCTGATTTTACCTTGAACATCTGAGACTATATGCATGACATGAGAATATTTTTCTACGCCCATCAGTTCTCCAACCTTGATCGTGCCGCATTTACAAACACGCCCAATATCGTTTCGAGAAAGGTCAACAAGCATTATGTGCTCTGCGAGTTCTTTTGGATCAGAGAGTAATTCCTTGACAAGTTCCTTATCTTCAATTTCTGTTTTACCTCTGGGTCTTGTCCCGGCTATCGGGCGTTCTTCTACAGTCTTATTTTCTACCTTAACCAATATCTCAGGGGATGACCCTGCCATTTCAAAACTGTCAAGCTTTAGATAATACATGTATGGAGACGGATTTATTAGTCGAAGAGCTCGATATATATCAAATGAGTCCACATTTATTCTAGTTTCCAGCCGTTGTGAAAGCACGGTCTGAATGATATCGCCTGCTTTAATATATTCCTTGGCTTTCTTTACAATTTTTGTGAATTGATTCTTTGTAAGATTAGACTTTAGCTTATATTTTATCTTTTGTTTTTTGTTTCTATGTTTTTGTATAGGTGTATTTAATTTATCTATTAGCTTATCAATCTTTCGTATAGCTTGATCGTATGCCTTAGACGGATCAATCTTATCATTTAAGTATACATTTGAGACTATCTTCATCTTATGCAGAAGATGATCAAAAATTATTATAGTGTCTGTGAACATTAGCACACAATCCGGAAGATTGAGATCATCGGCTGTATGCATTGGTAGTTTCTCTATGAATTTAATAATATCATAGCTGAAATATCCCACTGCCCCGCCACAAAATGGAGGTAGGGAATCATCGGTTACAAATCGGTATTTATCCATCATGTGTCTGAGAAATGGTAATGGGCCGCCTGAAAGAGAAACTTGTTTTTCTTTATGCTTAGTCAGCAGGCTTCCCTTATTATTTTTGAATTGAAAGACTATTTCGGGATCGGTACCAATAAATGAATATCTGCCAAATTGTTCTCCTCTTTCAACGCTCTCCAGAATAAATGAAAATTTATCTCCATGCGCAACTTGTTTATATGCTGATACAGGAGTTTGTGTATCAGCTATGATCTCTTTGTAAACAGGAATGAGATTCCCTGTTTTTGTTTTTTTAATAAACTCTTTTTTTGTTGGATGATACATAAGTTTTGCCGCAGGCGAAATCAGGGGGATGTTCTCCCTGATTGGTCTTTGAGTACGAATAATTTTCTTAAAGGCTTGATCATTCTTGTAAGTCCTGAAAGTACATAAGCAAATGTTATTGCAAACATAAAAAAATCTGAACGCATAACTATTAAAGCAAGAATTAAGAGTATAGCAACCAGATAGTGAAATGGTCTTTTTCTCTCAATTTCTTTTAGACTGGGATATCGAACTTTACTCACCATTAAATATGCAATAGCTACCATGAATACAGGAAAAAATCTGAGTACAGGAAATTGAACAATATAGTTATGGAACGCTATAGTAAATGTTGTGACTATTGCTGCTGCAGCCGGAATAGGTAGTCCTACAAAGAACTTATCCTTTGTTTTTACTATTTGAATATTAAATCTGGCTAGTCTCAGTGCCCCACAAACTACGTACAATGTAATAAGAGATAACGCTAGACGCGTAGGAATTCCAGGAAAAAATTTATATACAAGTATAGCTGGGGCAACAGCAAAGGATACAAGATCAGCAAGGGAGTCATATTGTAATCCAAAAGTACTGCTTGTTTTTGTTAGACGCGAAACCTCGCCATCAAGCCCGTCAAATATAATGGCAATAATAATTAACCATCCTGCGATAATAAAATTTTCTTGTATGGAAAAAATTATTGACAAAAATCCGCACACTAAATTGGCGGTTGTTAGAAGATTTGGCAGTAACTGAATTTTTCTCATGAAAGTTTCCCCATAATAGTTATTCCTGCTTTGACCTTGTCGCCGATTTTTGAGTTTATCTCTGCATTCATAGGAAGAAACAAATCTGTTCTTGAGCCAAATCTTATCATGCCTATGCGTTCGCCAATTTTTACCCTATCCCCATTGCTACATTTACATACAACGCGACGCGCAATTTTTCCAGCTATTTGCCTTATCGCAATTTTAGTTCCCTTATGCGAAAGCACTATAAAATTATTCTCATTTACCTCTGATGCCCTAGAATTTCTTGCGTCAAGAAATTTCCCTTTTGAATATTTAAGATATATTACCTCCCCATCAACCGGAGCGCGATTGATATGTGCATTAAAAACCGAGAGAAAGATAGAGATTCTTTGAACTGGTTCATCGGATATTTTGCTGTCCTGAATCTGCTCAATAGCCACCACCTTGCCATCAGCCGGCGCAAGGACTATATTTTCTCCTTCGGTAATTTCTCTTTTAGGATCTCTGAAGAAGAAAATACAAAAACCAAATAAGATCAGGAAAACAGCACTAACGAATATATTAAACAAAGCACTGATAATTGTGATTAACAGGGAAAATCCTATTATGGGCAACCCCTCTTTTGCTATTTTAAATTTCATCTACTTTTTCTTCTTAGTCCCTTTACCTGCTTTAGATTTCCTTGATACCTTCTTGTTCTTAACTACTTTTACTTCTTTTTCCTCTTCCTCCACCGCAACCTTTGCAATACTTACTACACGGTCGCCTTTGTCAAGGCGAATCAGTCTGGTGCCTTTTGTATTACGCTTGATGGTCCTTATTTCCTTAACAGGTTGGCGTATTATCACGCCTTTAGCTGTAATAACTATCAATTCATCGTTATCTGCCACTGTTCTTAATCCTTCAACCATTCCATTTCTTGAATCAGTCTGAATATTAATAACTCCAACACCTCCGCGTCCCTGTGTCCTGTACTCTGAAAAGCGCGTGCGTTTCCCATATCCATTGGCTGTAACGACAACAACGGTTGACTCATCTTCAACAACTTCCATTCCAATAATAATATCCCCTTTTTTCAATCTTATACCCCGAACACCTCTTGAAACCCTTCCAACAGTTCTTACCGCTTTTTCAGGGAATCTAATTGCCTTACCGCCTTTTGTTGCTAAAAGAACGTCCTTTTCTCCGTCAGTAAGCCTTACTGAAATTAATTTATCTTCTTTATCAAGCTTTATGCCTTTTATCCCACCCGTTCTTGGATGGCTATAGGCAATGAGATTAGTCTTCTTTGTAATGCCCTTCTCTGTTGTCATTATCAGATTATGTTTATCATCAAACTCTCTAATTCTGACGAAAGCTGTAATTTTTTCATCAGGAGCAATGCGCAGAAGGTTGACAATAGCCTTGCCTCTTGAAAGCCTGCCTGCCTGGGGTATTTGGTAAACTTTTATCCAGTGCACTTGTCCTTTGTCCGTAAAAAAGAGCATATAGTCATGCGTGGATGCGACAAATACATATTCTATAAAATCCTCTTCCTTTGTTCCTGCTCCCATAATACCCCTGCCGCCTCTATGCTGTCTTCTGTATGTTGTTAAGGGTAGTCTTTTTATATATCCCACATGGCTTATTGTTATAACCATTTCTTCTTCTGCTATTAAGTCTTCTATCCCAAGTTCTGTTGTTTGTTCAACAATCTGGGTTCTTCTTGGATTTGCGTACTTTTTCTTAATTTCAAGTATTTCCTCTTTGATTATGTCCATAATCTTCTTATCGCTTGCCAGAATTGCCTCAAGTTGATTTATAATCTTTATTGTATCTAGGTACTCTTGCTGGATTTTATCTCTTTCCAGTCCCGTTAATCTTTGCAGACGCATGTCAAGTATAGCTCGTGCCTGTAGGTCGGAAAGCTTAAACTCTTGCCTTAAGCTTTCGCGCGCTGAATCCGCATCTTTGGAGGATTTTATTATTTTTATGACCTTATCAAGATGTTCAATCGCAACTTTTAATCCTTCTAAAATATGTGCCTTAGCTTTTGCTTTTCCTAAATCAAACTGTGTCCTTCTGCGTACAACTTCCTGTCTATGCTGAATAAACCTATCCAGCATCTCCCGCAGATTAAAAATCTTGGGTTTGCTTTCATCTATGGCAAGAAGGATGGTGCCATATGTGATCTGCATCTGAGTATGCTTATAAAGCTGATTAATTATTATCTGTGCAATTTCTCCCCTCTTTAATTCAATAACAACCCTTAGTCCGTCTTTATCGGATTCATCTCTCAGATCAGATATCCCTTCTATCTTATGGTCTCTCACAAGATTTGCTATTGTTTTAATTAGATTTGCTTTATTCACCTGATACGGAATTTCTGTTATAATTATTCGCTCTCTATCAGTTTCTTTTATATTCTCAATTCCTACTTTTGCGCGAACTTGAATTAACCCTCTTCCAGTATGATAGGCATCTCTAATTGGCTTCTTTCCATATATAGTAGCTCCAGTTGGGAAATCAGGCCCCTTAATGGTATGCATCAGTTCATCAATTGTAATATCGGGATTATCAATTATGTTTATAACTCCGTCTATAACCTCTCCAAGGTTATGAGGAGGAATTTCTGTAGCCATACCAACAGCAATACCTTGCGAACCATTTACCAATAAGTTTGGCACACTGGCCGGAAGTACTACAGGTTCTTGAAGGGACTCATCAAAATTCGGCGAAAAATCCACAGTTTCTTTTTCAATATCTATAAGGAGCTCCTCGCTTATTTTGGACATTCTTACTTCTGTATATCTCATGGCTGCTGCTGAATCTCCGTCTATGGAACCAAAATTACCCTGTCCATCTATTAAGGGTTCTCTATATGAGAAATCCTGCACCATTCTGGTCATTGTGCCATATACGGCCGCATCACCATGTGGATGGTATTTTCCAAGAACATCACCAACGATTCTGGCAGACTTTTTATATGATTTATTGTTTGCAACGCCCAGTTCGTGCATTGCGTACAGAATCCTTCTATGAACAGGTTTCAGACCATCCCTGACGTCAGGTAAAGCGCGTCCAATGATAACACTCATGGCATAGTCTATATAAGACTTGCTCATTTCGTCTTCTATATGTACTATACCTATCTTTTCTTCCGTTGTATCCATTCTTTCTCCCATAGTTCTTCACGCAAGTTTGGAGTATAACATGTTTAAGCAGAGCTTGACAAGATTAAAGAAAAGTATAATATTCAATGGATTTAGAAATCACGAGAGAGAAGAGATGAATGTATTATTTATTGTGCCTGATGCTCTTAGAGCCGCTAATCTAGGCTGCTACGGTTATCCCAAAAAAACAAGTCCATATATCGATAAATTAGCAAGCGAAGGAGTCCTTTTTAAGAATGCAATAAGCGTCGCTTCTCATACTATGCCTAGTATAGTTTCTATGTTTACTGGCTTGGATCCAATTACTCATGGTGTAGACGGTCCAAGAGCGTATGATGTGTGGATTAAACAAAAATTGTGGAAGCAATGGAAACAGCCTTTTGAGATACTTAAGGAGAATGGCTATATGACAGCCGGCTGTGATAAATGGATGTATGAAGGATTAAAGTACGATACAGATATAAAGGATTTAAAGAACGCAATTGAAAAATATAAAAATGAGAAATTTTTTATATGGTGGGCGCCTTACCAAACCCATCTTCCATATAATCCAAAGCCGCCTTATGACACTATGTTTATGCCCAAAGAAATCAGTTCCTCAACAAGGGAAAAACTGAAGATTGTAAAAAGCACAATGATTATACATAAGCTGGATCTTTTGAGTAAATTTGAACAGCAGCAGGCGCAGGGGATTCTAGAGCCAGCAACACATCCGCGAAGCGCAGGCTCAATGACTTTCTTAGAAGAGGACAAACCTGCTATTATGGCTTTATATGATGGGGAAGTGAGATCTCAGGATGATGAAATAGAAGGTTATATTAAAAAACTGGAGGATTTGAATCTTCTGGATGATACAATGGTTGTTCTAACTTCAGATCATGCAGAAGAAATAGGAGAGAGGGGTTCTGTGGGACATGCGTCATGCTCGCTTGCCGGCACTTTGTATGATGAAGTTATAAAAGTGCCTTTAATAATAAGATATCCTAAAGCGCTTCCAAAAGGGAAAGTTATTGATACTCAGGTTTCTTTGATTGACATTATGCCGACCTTGTTTGATATTATGGGATTTGAAATGCCAAAAGAGACGGAAGGTCATTCACTTATGCCTCTTATAAAAGGAGGCAATGTGGATTTTAAAGAGAAAGCATATCTGGAAACAACTCCTTGTGGCTGGCAGGCTCTGCAGGGGGATGAAAGGAAGATATACGCTATAAGAACACCAGAAATGAAGCTCATATATAATGATGATCCAAATAATAAAGATAAATGCACCTATGAACTGTATAATTTAAAGGATGATATAGGCGAAAAGCGTAACTTAATCGATGATATGTCTGATGTAGCAAACCAGTTTAAAGACAAGTTGCATAACTGGATTAAGAAGCCGTCTTTTTTGTTAAATAAATAATATAACGGGAGGTTGATATGGGCAAAGAAAAGAAAAAGAAAAAAGATGTAAAATTTAATATCAAAAAGGAAGATAAAGATTGGAAGGAAAAGGTAGTAGAGGATAAAAAGAAAGAAGAATTTAAGATGCCTCCATTAGAGGTAAATTTTATGATGTTCATAACCAGTCTCAGCATGCAGGTAATGATGAGTCTCGGAATCTATCCAAATCCCATTACAAAGAAAGAAGAAAAAAATTTAGATGCAGCCAAATACACAATAGATACTATTGCAATGATACAGGAAAAGACAAAAGGCAATCTTACAAGTGAAGAATCCAGATTAATAGACAATATTTTATACGACTTAAGAATGAAGTATATAGAGTCAAATAAAGATTCTATCAAAACATAGTTATACCTCAATGCTTAAGCTGGAGACTTCTATCCAATATATGAAAGGCGTTGGCCCAAAAAGAGTTGCGCTTTTTGAACGCCTTGGCATACAAACAATCAGAGACCTTCTTTATTATGTACCGCTCAGATATGAAGATAGAAGCGATTTTTTCCCTATTGCAAAGCTACGTGTCGGAGTACAACGCACAGTTGCAGGAAAAGTTCTGACGAGCGGAGTGCGAAAATTAAAGAAAAATTTAAGCGTACTCAAAGTAGCTATTGATGATGGTACAGGCATAATATACGCAGTATGGTTTAATCAGCCGTTTTTAGAAGATCAGTTCAAGGTTGGTATAAAGGTTGTTGTAAGCGGAAAAGTTCAGCTATACGGCAAAGAATTGCAAATATCCAGTCAGTCTTATGAAATCCTGCGTTCCAAAGACGAAGAGAGCGAAGCAGAAGAATTAATTCATACGGGAAGAATCGTCCCTTTTTATCCTTTAACTCAAAATATATCGCAACGAAGAATAAGGAGAATGGTTAAAAATGCTCTGGATAACTGTCTGGACAAGATAAAGGATATGCTCAATCAGGATACCAAAAACAAATATAAGCTGATAGATATTAAGCAAGCTCTTTTAAGTATCCATTTCCCAAAGACTTTGGAGGACAAAGATTCAGCTTATAGAAGAATTGTTTTTGATGAATTTCTGTTGTTGCAATTCGGAATTCTTTTAAAAAGAGCCTCTATTTCAGAGCCTCAGCTTGGTATAAAACATCAAAATAAAGGAAAAATGCTGACGCAATTTCTCAAAACCCTGCCATTCAAACTCACTGATGCCCAGCGTAGAGTTATAGATGAAATAAACCACGATATGACATCTGAAAAACAAATGAACAGATTAGTTCAGGGCGAAGTTGGGTCGGGGAAAACTATTGTTGCAATTGCTGCATTGCTGACCAGCATCGAAAATGGTTATCAGGGAGCCATAATGGTGCCGACCGGAATACTAGCAGAACAGCATTACATTTATATGGCAGAGGCATTGGCTCCAATTGGTATAAAAGTTGATTTACTGACTGGCGGAACCACCAGTAAATCACGTTCGGAGATAACCGAAAATATGCAAAATGGGATTACTGATATTATTATCGGAACACACACATTGATTCAGGAGAATATTAAATTTAAAAAACTTGGGCTTGTGGTAATCGACGAACAGCATCGTTTTGGTGTACTTCAGCGTGATGTATTAAGAAAGAAGGGGCTTGATCCTGATGTCCTAGTGATGACCGCTACACCTATACCCAGAACTCTTGCGCTTACTGTGTACGGAGATTTAGATATTTCTACTATCAGGGAACTACCATCTGGAAGGGGCTCCATGTCAACACATCTGATATCAAAATCACGACTCAAAGGAGTGTATAATTTTATTGAAGAAGAGATAAAAAGGGGACGTCAGGCGTATGTTGTCTCTCCGCTAATTGAAGAGTCGTCTGTAATAGAAGCGGTTGCTGTTACTCAGCTCTTTGAACATTTTAAAAAGGAGATATTTCCTGACATGAGAGTAGGGCTTTTACATGGACAGATGAAAAATGAAGATAAAGAAAAGGTAATGACGGAGTTTCGCGAAAACAAAATCAATATACTGGTATCTACAGCCGTTATTGAAGTTGGCATAGATATTCCTAATGCCACTATAATGCTGATAGAGAATGCTGAGCGATTTGGTCTGTCACAGCTTCATCAGCTTAGAGGCAGAATCGGCAGGGGCAAAGATCAATCGTATTGCATATTGTATGGCATACCAAAAACTCCTGAAGCGCAAAAGCGAATGACAGTCATGACACAAACACAGGATGGCTTTAGAATTGCTCAGGAGGATCTGGAACTTAGAGGCCCGGGAGAATTCTTTGGGACAAAACAACATGGTTTGCCTGAATTAAAAATCGGCAATATAACTTCAGATTTAGATATAATGGAAATTGCCAGAAAAGAGGCAGCAAATATAATTAAGACCGACCCTGAACTTTTAGCCAAAGAAAATGCTCATATTAAGAGAAATTTCCTACAGAGCTTTAAACACAGGATTGACCTTGCAAAAGTCGGATAAATACCAATGAAAAGTATGCGGATAATTGCAGGAAATAATAAGGGAGCTGTATTAAAATCAATATCTGATAGAAAAACACGTCCTACCCTGGGTAGAGTCAGAGAAGCTTTATTCAGTATACTCGCCGATAAGGTTATTGATGCAGAGGTACTTGATCTTTTTGCCGGCTCAGGCAGTCTTGGAATAGAAGCGCTCAGCAGAGGAGCAAAGAGCGTTATGTTTATAGATAACAATCCGGAATGCATACAAATTATCCGCAAAAATCTGATTAAGTTTGGATTGAACAGCAAAGGTTCTTCGTATATAAGAGATGCATGTAAAACTATAAACTTTCTTGCTAATCAGAATAAGAAATTTGACATTGTTTTAATGGACCCTCCGTATAACACAGACGAGCTTGATAAGATTATGAACAATACGCCTCTCAAAGATATACTGAATATAGGAGCTGTCTTGGTTGTTGAACATTCCAAAAGAAAAACACTACCATGCCCGAATAGTAAAGAATTATGCCTTGTTAAATCAAGAAGATACGGCGATACGGTTTTGTCTATCTATGAATTCAAACAAACAGGTTGCTGAAAAAATCACTTCTCACACTTCCAGACGATATCGTAGTTTATATTTGACATTATTTCAGCATCAGTTTTTGCCTTGCCCCTGAATCTTGGAATTCCTCCGTCATCTTTCATATTAGGTCCGAGGCTGTAAAGTTCAAACCCTTCTTTTGATTTTTTGTAGATTAGATTCTTATCTGTAAACGGATCAGAAGGAATTTTTTCTAAAATATCAGGAGTAAGAGTAGCTAATGATTCTGGATACGCTCCATATTTTGTTTTATAAATCTTGAGAGCAAGACCAGTTCTACATATCTGAATTTGCGTTTCATAAACGGACATTTTTTCTTTATTTCTAAATAGGGCGGGAACAAACATTCTTGTCACTATACAGTATTCAGGAGTGTCTGTTTTGAATTTAGATTCAATATTGTTTTCCTCAGCTATACTTTCAGAATACGGTATGTCACATGACCCTTTTATCTCGGAGAGTAAAGTCATATAGCAAGCAAGATCTTTTTTGATAAGCGGGTTAAACAGCCATGTTCCTTCCAAATAATATAATTCGGGTAAGAATCCATAGCCACTTCTAAAAAAAGCTTCCAATATTTTCATAGAATGTCCTCTATTAAGGAATTTATTAAATTCTACTCTTCTCCCCAAAAGAACCCTTTCTCCATCCATGCTTTTCTTAAATGGTTCAGAACCGAGATGTTTTTCTAGTTCAATAATAAGGTTTCTAGCTTTTTCTTGAGAGATATTGTATTTATTTGACGTTTGCTCAATACAGTCTACGATAATCATATCACATGCTATTCTTACAAGTTGTGAGATTAAAAAAGGTTCATTTTTTAGATGATTAGACATCTTTAATCCTACGAAGATTGTATCAAAAGCTTTATCTAAATCTCCTGATTGAGCCTCAATCAGTGCTTTTACAGATAACAATCTTGCCAAAGTTCTCATCTTTGATAAATGAGGAAGAAACGCCTCTGAGCCATCTTCGTATTTCAAATTAAAATTACATTCGGGTCTTTTGGATGCTTGTTCGAGAAGAGCATAAATATGCTGCATATCGGAGGAATTAACCAGTTTAGGGATTTCTTGTCTTTGTTTTTCTGTCCATTCGAAAATATCTGCATAAGACTTGACATCCTGAATAATTGCAATTGTTTTGTTAAATTTGCCTACCTTTTTCTTTGAAATATAAGGTCTTCCTCCCTCCCCTGATATCATAAGCACAAATACTTTATTATAAAGTACAGCGGCATTTTCATTATCAGGCACCGGAGCAGGTCTAATCTCTGCAATGGTTGTTGGCTCGCCCTTTGCCTTTAGCTCTGCGAGCTTATTTTGAAGCTCTCTACCCCACACAATGTTCAGAACGATGTGAGTGATAAGAGCTATTATTACTAATCCGCCTATGATAATTCCTGTCCATTTTAGTACTTTTTTCAATATTCTCATAACAATCCTCCGTTTTGTCTACTGACAAAATAGGTCATACATATAAGAAAATAAACTTGGCGGAGAGGGAGGGATTCGAACCCCCGGTCCCGATAAATCAGGACAACAGATTTCGAGTCTGCCGCTTTCAGCCGGACTCAGCCACCTCTCCTGTTAAGTTGTAGCATTTTACCACAACTTGACAGGTAACGGAACTATTTGCTATAAAAATCTATGTTTGCAACCCCTAAAGTCAAAATTTGCGGTATTACAAATCTTGAGGATATAGAACTAGTTTCATCATCAGGCGCTGATTATGCAGGGATTTTGGTCAATGTTTCTCTTTCTCAACGCAGCGTTGATATGGAAAAAGCGGAAGTTTTATGTTCAAAGGCAAGAATACCTGTTGTTATCCTTTTATGGGAACCTACATTTAAAGAGGTTGAGATTGCATATAACAGATTAAAGCCGTATGCTTTTCAGCTGTTAAGTCAAGAAAAGCCGGAACTGGTTAGAGAGATAAAGTCAGGAATCCCTGACGCAATGATGTGGAAATCCATACATCTGCCATCTTCAGAACAGGGCATTCAGGGCATTGACATTAATATCGTGGATATGAGAACAAGAATAAATACCTATGTGGATAGCGGAGCGGATGCGATTCTTATTGATACGGTTTATAAATCCGGCAGTAGTGTTCAACACGGAGGAACAGGCAAAATTTCCGATTGGAACATAGCAGTTGAACTCACTAAAAATCTAGATGTGCCCGTATTTCTTGCAGGAGGAATAACCCCTTCTAACGTCAGAGATGCCATAAATCAAGTTAATCCCTACGGAATTGATGTTGCAAGCGGTGTAGAAAAGGAAAAAGGAATAAAAGATCCTGTGAAAGTCAGGGAATTAATTAAAATAGTAAGGAGACTTTCTAATGGCTAAACAATATGCAAGTAAATTTAAGACTGACGATAAAGTCGATAGTATATTTATTGTGAGAAATAAGCAGACAAGGATAACAAAAAACAATAAATCTTATCTTACGTTTGAACTTGTAGATAAATCGGGAGACATTATTGGAAGGATTTGGGATAACGCAGAGGAAATGTCCAAGTTATTCAAGGACGATGATTTCGTTAGGGTTATTGGCATGGTTGAAAGTTTTCAGAATATACTGCAAATGAACGTTAAGCAGATTCAGAGAATGAGTCGGGATAAAATAGATATTAACGAATTTCTTCCAACTACGACTAAAGACATAGATTTAATGTTTAGCAAAATTGTCAGTATAATTGATGGTATACAAAATAAATGGCTTAAAAACTTGTTGCAGGCGGTCTTTGAAGTGGAAGAATACAGAGAATTATTTAAAAAGGCGCCGGCATCTGTAAAAATGCATAATTACTACATTGGCGGATTACTGGAACATACTTTATCAGTAACTAGTATGTGCATGGAAATAGATAAATATTATAAAAACATTAATAAAGACCTTTTAGTAGCAGGCGCCATTTTACATGATATTGGCAAGATATATGAGTATGAATATTCACGTGCCTTTGATTACACAGATAGAGGTAGGTTGATTGGGCATATTGTAATAGGAACGCAAATGGTAAAATCTAAGATAGCTGAGATTCCACAATTTCCAGCGGAATTGGAAATGCTACTTGAACATATGCTTCTCAGTCATCATGGACAATATGAATGGGGATCACCCAAAAAGCCCAAGGTATTAGAAGCGGTAATTCTTCACTATATGGATGATATGGATGCAAAGATATCGGGATTTCAAGAAATGGTAGGAAAATCTCAAGAACCGGATAAAAAGTGGACAGGTCGCAGTTTTATGTTTGATAATAAAATGCTCTACAAAGATAGCAATATCGACTGGTAGAGAGCTCGTAAATTTCATATAAAAGTATAAAGGGGACAGACGCGTTTTCTAAAGGGAATTAAATGATAGACGGTAACTTTGTCCTAAAACTCGAGGAATTTGAAGAAGGTTATTGTTATCTTCGTCTTGTAAACGACTCCGAACGAAGCCTGCCCGACAACATTATTCAATTTTCTATCTTAAAAACATTGTTTATAAAATGAAAGAGTACAAATACTCAACCATAGGAAAAGTAAAGCTTGTAATAATGGACATAGTGGCATTTATAATAGTAGGTGTTTTTTGTCTCTTTCTTAGTCAAGTTTATCTTCTTAAATACATTATATGGATACCTTTTGTGTGGCTAGCCTATTATTCATTTAAGTCAGCTAGTATTACATTTACGATTATCTTTAAGACGGATGATATGGGATTAACACTAATACGTAATAAAGACGAGATGGAAATTGCTTGGGAAGAGATCGGAAAGATTAATATAACCAAACGAAGAGGAGAGATAGTAAGACTTGATATTTTTCACAGAATTTTAAAAAAACGATTGCTCATAAACGAGGAGTTTAAAGATTATAAAGAGTTATTTGAGACTATATTGACTAACGTGAAAAAAAAGAACGATAAGGTTGTTATTGTTGAAAAAACTGAAGACCTTTTTCGTAAGGAGAAAAACTTATGATAAACAAGAAATATTTAATATTTCTTGTTACAAGTTATGTGGTTGCTAGCATTATTAGCCACTTTTCATTATTAGCGACATGGTTATTATTGATATTTTATGGTATAGCTTTTGCAATACCATTTTATAAGTTTGTTCAAGAGCAAGAAAAAAACAAATCCCAAGAACATAAGGCAATGGTTGCCAAAAAGCAAAGCAAACATATTGCTATAGGAAATATATTTACTTTTTTAGGGGTGTTAATTGCTAGCTTGATTACCGTAGGTGTTGTTTTTAAAGTCATTAATTTTGTCTTAACAATATTAGTAATATTGATCAAGGGATTTATTACAGTATAAAGGTATATCTGTTATCTTTGAGGTAAAAAAAGGAGAAAATTATGATTTTAAAAAGCAAAATAACTTTCGGACGTTTGAGAAGTTGTACTTATGTAGTTTTTCTCTTCTTTGGGCTAACTTTTGCTAGCTATTTGTATGGGGCGGGAGATGGAAACACTTTTTCTAAATCAATCCTCCCAGACGAAGCGGTACAGGCAGAGATAGAACAGATAGTTTCTTTGCTTTCAGATAGTAAGAACTTCTCTTCCAAAGAAGAGGTATGGCGAGTTATCGATAATTTTATGTCATTCAGAGTTAAGAAAGTTGGCGATCTGTTTCTACAAGTATTACTAAGTTATGGAGGTAAGGTCGAGTACCTTGAAAACCCAATGTCTGAAATGACTAAAAGGCTAATGATTAACCGTTTTATAAAAAAGATACCAGCCGACAACTTAGTCGAGCTGATTGTGCCACACTATGAAAAGTCAACAGATCCTATTTTGAAAAAAATTCTTCGTATGTCTTTAGATATGGTTACGTATAAGATGGGAAGTATTGAACCAGATTTTTCTGAGTACACTGTCTATATCGAGAAATGCAAGAAATCTCCACCTCATTCTCTGATTAAATACATGTATCGCATTCAACCGGACAAAGTACTGGCTATTATGTTCCGCATATACTCGGGAGAAGATGATGCGAAAAAATTAAATACGATAATGAAAGAAATACAGTGAAAAACAAGAAGCAATCTTTGGGACATCTAAAAAATTTGATAGCTACTGAGGGATAAAGGGGACAGACACCTGTGAGAATTAAAGCGTCGTGTCTCATCTTGTAGACGATTAGCAAAATTCGCCCGACAATATTATTCAATTCCCTGTTTCACTAACACAGGTCGCAGTTTTATGTTTGATAATAAAAGGCTCTACAAAGATAGCAATATCGACTGGTAGAGAGCTCAATCTCGGAATTGTACTTGACTTTAAAACCCTCCAAATATAGAATCAATTCTAGTGTAGTTTAATAAGAATATTCATTTAACTAACCGTAGGCGAGGCTATAAAGATCATCAGATTTTTCTAAACATTTAGTAGAAATGGTAGTGTGAATTCAGGGAGACTTATAAAGATTAAAAAGAGAAAGATACAAGAATACTAAAACATGAGAAGAATCTGATGCATGTAGCTCCTGCGTGTTTACTATGAGGGGGTAACAGCATTATGATCGGTTTGTTAACTAGTTATATTTTTTGGCTTGTGACCGCAGGAGTTGGACTCGGTTTTGGCGCAGCAGGGTATGTAGTTAGAAAATATGTGTCTGAGTCAAAGACAAAGAGAGCAGAAGAGTATGTTAAGGGAATATTAAAAGATGCAGAAAAAGGGATTGAGACAAAGCGGAAGGAACTGGATCTAGAAGCAAAAGGTGAACTGTATAGGATAAGATCTGCATTCGAGCAAGAGACCAGCGCAAAAAGAAAAGAGCTTTCTGCTCTTGAAAGTAAGATAAACCAAAAAGAATCAAACCTAGATAGAAAAGTCGATCTGTGGGAAAGAAGAGAACGGGAGATCACAGACAAAGAAAATAACATAAGACAAAGAACAGAAGATATAAGCAAAAGGCAAACAGAACTTACTCAGATATTAGAAGAAGAAAAGAGAAGTCTCCAAAGAATTGCCGGGCTTACCCCGGAAAAAGCCAAAGAAATATTTCTTGCCAAGATAGCTGAAGAAGCTAAATATGATGCGGCGCTTTTAGCAAAGAAGATAGAAGACGAGTCTCTGGAAGAAGCTCAGAAAAAGGCCAAGGGAATCATAGCTACAGCAATTCAGAGATGCGCTGCGGAATACACCGCTGAATCGACAGTATCTGTTGTGCCTTTGCCAAACGACGAAATGAAAGGACGCATCATTGGTCGTGAAGGAAGAAACATCAGGGCGTTTGAGACTGCAACAGGTATAAATATTATTGTTGATGACACTCCGGGAGCGGTTATACTTTCAGGCTTTGATCCTGTAAGAAGAGAGATTGCAAAAGTCGCTTTAGAAAAACTTATTGCAGATGGAAGGATTCATCCCGGCAGAATAGAAGAAGTCGTAGAAAAAGCTGATAGAGAAGTTCAAGTTACTATTAAAGAAGCTGGAGAAGAGGCTGTCTTAGAAGTTGGAGTTCAAGGACTCAACACAGAAGAAATAAAGCTGATCGGGAGGCTGAAGTATAGAACAAGTTACGGGCAAAATATATTGCAGCATTCAAAAGAAACGGCTTACTTGGCAGGAGCAATGGCTGCAGAACTGGGACAGGATATAAAGACGGCAAAACGCGCGGGTCTCTTACATGATATAGGTAAGTCCATTGACCATGAAGTAGAAGGTACGCATGCGCAGATAGGCGCAGATTTGGCAAAGAAATACGGGGAACCGGATAATATAGTTTATGCAATTGCCGCACATCATGAAGAAAAGCCGACAAATACCATTCTTTCCGTGCTTATTCAGGCAGCTGACGCAATCTCTGCATCACGACCCGGAGTAAGGCGCGAAACATTCGAAAAATATGTAAAGAGGCTGGAAGAATTAGAAAGTATTGCAACTTCATTTGCAGGGGTTAATAAAACATATGCAATTAATGCCGGTAGAGAAATTAGAATCATGGTTGAGCCTGATAAGATAAGTGATATAGGAAGTGTTAAACTTTTGCGAGATATAAGTAAAAAAATAGAGGAAACCCTGAATTATCCGGGGCAGATTAAGGTTACCTTAATTCGCGAGACCAGGATAGTTGATTATGCAAAATAGGTAAAAATTGGCTAAGATTAAAATTCTTTTTATTGGTGATATTGTTGGCAAGGCTGGACGTTGTGCAATAGAGAAACTTGTTCCAGCCTTGTTGAATGCAAATAGCATAGATGCATGTATAGCAAATGGGGAGAACGCTGCAGGAGGCACTGGTATTACACAGAAAATCTCCAATCAACTTTTTTCCTCCGGAATAGATATTATAACGTCAGGCAATCACATATGGAGCAATAGGGATATACTAAGTGTTTTGGACACTGATAAGAGAATACTGCGACCAGCGAACTATCCTAATGGAGTCAAAGGGATTGGTTCTACAACATTTAAAAGTAAAAAAGGATATATAATTGGAATCACAAATCTTATGGGACGTGTTTTTATGAAGCCTTTGGACTGTCCTTTTAAGGTAGCGGAGAGAGAAATAGAAAAATTAAAAAACAAAACTATGATAAATATTATAGATTTTCACGCCGAAGCAACATCTGAAAAGATAGCTTTAGGTAGATACTTAGATGGTAAAGTTACTGCGGTATTAGGAACTCATACCCATGTTCAAACTGCTGATGAGAAGATTTTTCCTAGGGGTACGGCCTATATTACGGATGTTGGAATGACAGGACCTCACGACTCAATAATAGGAGCAAAAAAAGACATCGTTCTTCAACGTTTTCTGACACAAGTCCCGGTAAAACTTGAAGTCGCCTCAGAGGATATCCGGCTGAATGGAGTCATTATTGAAGCGGATTGCGATTCTGGGAAAGCGTTATCTATTAAGAGAATAAGCAAAAAGCTATAGACAATTATTAATTTAAAATTTTCCCTCATTTTTTTATTTTCTGTCTTCTTAATCACAGGTTGTTCTCCAAGAGCCATTCGTTACGAAGAAACAAAATCCTTAATGGGCACAGAAATAAATATCATTGTTGTTGGCAGCAACAGAGCGATAATACGCTCAGCAGCTCTGGCTGGGTTTAAAGAAATATCAAGAATAGAAGATATTATGAGTGCCCATAAACCGGATAGTGAACTATGCTCGCTAAACAAAACAGGTGGAAGTGAACAAAAATTCAGCAGAGAACTTCTGTATGTGATAAACAAAGCCCGTTATTCTTCAGAGTTATCAGGTGGAGCGTTTGATATTACGTGTAAGCCGTTAATTAATCTATGGCATAACGCCAAGAAATCAAAAGAGTTTCCGGATGGGCAGAATATTCTGAATACTTTATCTCTTGTTGGATACAGAGATATTTTAATAGAAAACAATAATGTGAAGTTCAATAAAGCGGGCATGAAAATTGACTTGGGTGCATTAGCCAAGGGATACGCAGTAGATATGGCTATAAATCTTATTAATAACTATGATATTAAAGGTGCTCTTGTTGATGCAGGAGGCGATATCAGAGCTGTTGGCAAACGAGAGGATGGGAAACTGTGGGAAATAGGCATAAAACATCCAAGAGAAAAGGATGAAATTATAGGGCTTATAAACTTGGGGAACAGCGCAGTTGCAACCTCCGGGGATTACGAAAGATTTTTTATACTGAACGGCAAGAGATATTCTCACATAATTGACCCAAGAACAGGTTATCCGGTGGATAATAAAATAGTGAGTGTTTCTGTATTCTCCTCAGATTGTTTGACTTGCGACAGTCTGGCAACAGCAATAACCGTGCTTGGAGAGAAAAAAGGGATGGAACTAATAGAAAAACTAAAAGACATAGAAGCGTTAATCATTACTATAAAAGACGGTAATTTAAATCTAATAAAATCGTCAGGGATGACGCAATTAGTTCTCAATCGAGAGAATTCTTAATGCGGGAACAGACCACTGTCCTTTGGCTATGTTCAGCGTGCCGGTATGCTTACCATTCTCAATAAATGCGATTGTTTTGTAATTACGTTTAGGAATCACAACAGCAAAATACTCCTTGATAGTGAAACTTGCTTCCAGGTTTCGTGCTGTGAAACTATAATGAAGAGCCAATTCATCATTATTGTCGCAGACCTTTTGCACTTTGAGTATTGAAGACGGTTTCGCTACTCTAGAAACGACAAGAATCTGTTTTTTGTCATACAGCTTTTCATCAGGACCGAATGGACGATTCACTCTCATTATCGGGGCTGGATGAAATACAGCGTCCCACTCGCCTGGGTTTCTGATCAGTGCATACAACACCGGGTGTTTCTTGCTATTCCAGTTCTTGACAAAGCTTTGATATTCATGAGAACCGATAACCTTGTATTCTACGGGCTCTGCCCGCACGAACGAAATCACTCCAATCATGAACATTACAAGAATCTCTGTAATGACGATTTTTATTATCCTCACCTCTTTGTCTCCTTGTCGTTTTCTTTGTGCAAAATATAGCAAATTTTTATTTATTTAGTCAAATCCCCCAAACCAGCTTTCGGCTTGTAAATAATATAAGTTTTCGTTATACTAGCACAACTTTTCTGGGGCGGTTAGCTCAGCTGGTTAGAGTACCTGCTTGACGTGCAGGGGGTCACTGGTTCGAACCCAGTACCGCCTACTGTTGCAATTATTGATTTTAAATTTTATTGGGGTTTGATTAGTGGTTTCTAACTCAAAATTGACATTGGATGTCTATCGGCATAGTACTGCGCATATAATGGCTTCGGCTGTTCAGCAGCTATTTCCCGATACAAAGATAAGCATAGGGCCGGCTATTGAGGATGGCTTTTATTATGATTTTGATAAGAAAACTCCGTTTATTCCTGAAGACCTGAAAAAGATTGAAAAGAAGATGTGGAATATAATAAATAAGAAAACTTGTTTTGAGCGAATTGAAGTTCCTAAAAAGGAAGCAGAAAGGATATTTAAAGAGAGGAATGAACCGTATAAATTGGAATTACTTGATGATATTCCTGATGAAAAGGTGAGTCTGTATAAGACGGATGATTTTATTG